>Ga0209489_101782_pt1 | contig 44220 bp, 22 predicted proteins | sample SiratrowhiteBW_FD_187527 | JGI IMG/M metagenome (GOLD analysis project Ga0209489, IMG submission 187527) | Root nodule microbial communities of legume samples collected from California, USA - Siratro white BW (SPAdes) (version 2) | ecosystem: Host-associated > Plants > Roots > Nodule | place... | reverse complement strand
TATATATATATATATATATATATATGAGAATTCACATTTTACAAATTACGTATTTATTCATCATACGAGTGTAAATTTTTCAAAATAAATACATGTAATAAAAACATGTTTTCCAAAATGATTAGTACAAAGTGATTTTATACTTTTTTTTTCTTTGTTATTTGAAGAATGAGATTTGATCCCAATTCGAATAAGAAAAACCTCAAATATCTTCTAATTATAAAAATGTGTTAATTTATAAATTATTGAAGGAAATGTTTGCATTATAAGAAAAAAAAAAACTGAAAACTAGTAATAACACTCATAAACGTAAATTTTTTTTAAAAAAAATTGTGTTATATATTTATGCTTAATTTGTATTTACTTGCTATAATGAAAATATTAATAGTTGAACACGTCCGCGTATGTCAAGAAATAAATACTTTACAAAAATTAATGCATTTTTAAAGGGTTTGAAAATTTAGAAGTATAAGTGAGTTTTACATTTTCTTTTGCGTTGTTTTTGAGGGAATATTTCCCTGTTTTGAACCAAGTTACAAATGATGTAAATCTAAATCTAAAAAGTTGAAATGGAATACTATGAAACGAAATCTGTATATGTATAAAATGATAATAAGAAAGCCAAGTGATTTTTGAGCACACACAATCTCATCCTCAATCTCTGGGAAATAGAAGATCAGAGGAACGTTCTCCCACGTCCACTTCGTCCTTCGTAGTCGTTGACTTTGGTGATCTCCTCGAACCGGTCCTACCCCAAAACGGTGGGGTCCACATGAACCCCCACCGGTCTAACCGGCCTTCCCCACCGAACCGCTCGTATTGCAGATAGCTTCTCCCCACACTCCTCGTTCTGTAACCCCTCCTTCCACTACTCTGCCGCTGCCACGTCAACCCACAACTCTTGGTCCGGTTCAGCATCCCAGAACTCATGAGCCGGTTCCGCACATCCTCTGGCAACCGCAGTGTGAACCGCTCGCAGTCCTCTCCCGGTCGAACCAGAGAGTGACCCGTTGAGTGAGAGCGCGGAAACAGCCTTGAAATTCCAAAACCGGTCGATCTAGAGCGAACGGGACGGGCCCGGTTCGGATCATCTAAACTAAGAGGCTCCGTAACCATTCTGTTTCGTTCACCTTCAACTTCACCTTCACCTTCGTCGACGGGGTTGATGTAATTGGGATCATAACTGGGCTCTTCGTTGGGCCCAATGGGCCGGCCCGAATCCGGAATGTGATTCTCAACGGGAGGAGACGCGTCGTCGGGCTTCGGCGCGAGGTTGGCGCGGCAAACGGGACAAGTGGAGTGATTCACCAACCATGCATCGATGCAATCTGGGTGGAACACGTGGCAGCATTTGGGGATCAAACGCAGCGTTTCGTCGTCGCGGAACTCGTTCAGACACACAGCGCATTCCAGCGTGGCCCTCCCGATCTTCAGGGCTTTAACCTCGGAGTACACGAACGTCGGGAACGTGTCCACGACCGCCCGGTCGAGCCCCTGGTGCTGCCTCCGCTCCATCCCGCCGGCGATCGCCACGGCCAGGTCCAGCCTCCCTCTGATCCGCCGCTCAGCGCATTGGCGCGTGTAGATGGACACGAATCCCAACGCAAAGAAGACTACAACGAGGATCACCAGAACCGCAGCCATGGTCTTGTCGAACCTCAGCCTCGTGAAAGGATCCAGCTGCGACGGTGACGGCGGCGGGTTTTGAAACTGTGCCGTGGCTGGCGGCACGAGAAGGAGGATGAGAAGGCAGAAACATGCACGGTCATGATCGATATTCATGAACCGCGGTGCAGGTGGAGGTGCAGGGCATTCCATGTGGATGCCCATAGGTGATGATCATAAAGGTGGGTGCAGATGGATTTTGCTGCAAAAGCAAGTGAGGAATGTTTAGCGCATGAGAAAGCCTAATTAATACCCACCGTACGTGTCAGTGATTGCACCCTGAGTTTTTTATTCTCTTTAAGATGTGGATTTGAGAATAGTAATGGGTTTTTCTTGATGGTAGCTAACACATAAGATAAGTTTGAATTGTTGAACATTTTTTTATGTTTGGAAGGTGACAATGTGTTAAGGACATGGCTTTTGATGGAGTCGTAGACTTTACTCTCTGAGAAGGCACGATAGAAAGGTAGGGTAGACTTGAAATGATTGGGTTTTGGGTTTTGACTTCTCCAATCTTGGGGGGCCCGTGAACGATGATTTTGAATGTTTTCCGTTACGGTGATTCCTGCGGTTCTCTGATGCGAGTGTAGCCGTAAAAATCAAAATTGTTCTCATTATATGTTGCCTTGCCACCACCGTTCGTGGAAACGGAGCTTGTTAGGGTTTAACCTGTTAATTGTTAATTTTTTGTTCATTGCAACGAATTGAACAAGGACTATGTTTGTTGTGTACGAAAATATACATTTGCGTCTCAATGAATCTTCGTCATTTTTCTTGTTTCTCCCGTGATCCAACATTTCGTTGAGATTGGTTTCAGAAATCGGTATTTGGATTATTGTAATTTGTTTTTAGTGTTGTTTGTATGATCAATCTACAATTGTTTATGAATATAGATAAAAGAATTTGATTTTCGTGGCATGCAGTATGAGTTTTTTTTATGTTATATATTAACTATACTATAAAGTTATTTTAGATATAATTTTTAATGTAATTATATAATTAACAAATTTATTTAGGAGGAGAGGCACGTAGTTCCTTTTGTCCATATTTTTTAGTTTTAAAATTATTTTTACATGCAGTTTATTGTTACATACTGTCTAACATAAATGAGAAGTTGAAATGTAGTATGGATGCTTGCAATAGGTAAAGCTGCGTAAACCAAAAAAAAAATAAGTCGTATCCTTTTGTCATATTGTAGAGGACAATTTGTGTGATTGAATGTACATTCTAATTAAATTTTAGATGGAAATTAAAAATATAATATTTAAAATTATTTAAAAATGCTTAGAATGATAAAATGCGTTTACTTTAATAAATTTAAAAGTATATTGACTAAAATGAAGGTGTTGCCCACTACCAGCTGGCATAAATCCTAGAATTATAATCTCTGTCCTTAGAATAATGTAGTGGTATTAAAATCTTAGAGGCAGAGTTTTGCAACTTATAATAATTCTATTAATTCAATCTAGATTAGTTGAATATTTAATGTAAAGTTGGAGCTTAATATTATGATTTTCTGCAGTTGTTTTTTACTGCTACAGATCTGAAACGGTAATACAATTTTACATCTGTCCATTAATGCGTGTTTAAAACCTTCTGTAAAATGGGGAATATTTTCTTATGGTTAAGATTAATGAATAAAAGTGAGGAAAGTCTAAATGTGAAGGCACAAGAGAAAGGCATGGCAGCTATTAGAGGAAAGAGGGGGGTATGGATGGAATGATTCTACAATCTCTTCTTTGGACTGATTCCTGTTTTTTGCCACTTCCTCCTTCTTCAATAGTGCAAAATAAAGAGTTTTCCTCATACACTCGCCATTTGCAATTGTTCAGACGTATTCCATACTTATAACGTTATTTGATACGTAAAGATAGAAAAACAAAAAGTAAAAAAAAAAAGAAAAACTTTCTTCTGCGCTTTTATTCTAAGATTTGTCTTATAAAGATCTTCAATAAAATATCTTCCTAGTACGACACCTAATGTTTATTCTGACAGAATAATTCCTTAAGACAGAAATATTACAGCTGTAACTTAGAATAGTCAAACGTATAAAATATAATGGTTGAACCATTTGGACTTGGTGATGGACTGAGTAGGCATGGATTGAAGGATGCTATTATCAATACCGCCGGCTGGGGAAGGAACCTTGTCCCCAAGGTTTGGTTGGAGAGTTGGACTTAATGGGTTTGGGGCAGAAGTAGGTTAAACCGTTGCTGGTTGGGCCTCTTTAATGTGGGTTGAGTTTTGTTTTGGGTGAAAATTGTGGATTTATTTCTGGACGAATTCTTCCTCCACTATCATACCTTCTTCTTGCACTTTAATACAAAAGTTTAATTTTAAAAGTAATTTCGTTAAAATGTTAAAAATACTCTTATTTATTAAAAAAAATAGTCTTTTTCTTTTCCACTTATCCACCCACGTTGAACGTGAACAGTGAAGCAACCTTTTATTTTTTTGAAATACTTCTTTTATAGTGTTTTGTTTTGAAGATTTTGAGGGTGATCGAACTATAGGAAAGACTTTCCGATCATTGTGTAACGTTGATCGGTGACAAGAAATGACAGGGAGGTAAGATTTTTTTTATTTTGGTGGATTTTTTAAGTTTTTGGTAGGCACTCGGATGAAGTCATCCGGTTGACATTTTTTTGAATTTTGAGAACCAGACAGCCAGACGTCCGGTTCATAAAATGTTAACTGGATGCACTGGAGGGGGTGTCATCCGGTTTGTAATTTGTAAACCGGACGCCACCCCTTCCGGTTGTCAAAATTCAAGAAAATATGAATCGAATGGGTAGTGGGTGGGCCTCATTCGGTTTGCAAATTTGTGAACTAGATAAGGAGGCCATCCGGTTGTCAAACACCCAAATTGGAAAAGTCACTATTCGTCGTTGACAGCCCCCAAACACCAAATTAACTACTCTAATCAATAATATCACTCACAAATTGCTAATAAACATCAATAATTGCTTACCTATGACTTGTTTGAATGTTTAATTGAAGATTGGGGAAAAACGAACGAAACGGATGCAGGATAAAGGGTATTTTTGTCTTTGCAATTTTTACTTAAGGACATATTAGTATTTTTACATTGAGTATGGAGGTGCAGGAAGAGGGTATGGGGGTGGAGGAAGAACTCGTCTTATTTCTGGAATGATATTAGTTCTCTCTTGAGTAGGAGGGAGAGTTTGTTGTGTGGGTTCTCTTTAAGTTACACTCAACAACATTTTATATTTAAAATAAAAAAATACTTTAGTGGCCTAAGGATTTTTAGGTGAGTAACCTAATGTGATTCAGTACCTTTTCACTCACAAAAAAAAAAAAAAAAAAGTGGGAAGATTGTATAGTCTTTGCCAATTTTGGAGTTTTTGCTTATTTTGTGAGGTTGTTTACGTATTCATTTGTGCTCTGTTTTGGATGAAAATTCATCCACTTGTTCTTCTCACTATAAGCATCAATATGGCATATTTAGATTTTATTTCTCTCATTGTTTGGATACACTCTATTTATCCACTGAGTGTTTATGTTGGTGATTTATTGAACTAATGATTTCCGCTATTTGCTTGTGAGAAAAGTGTTTATTTGTGAGGTTTTTTGGTAGAAGCTCTGTGTTGTATTCTTTGATATTTTGTAGTGAAGATTTTTTTGGACTAGGTCTTGTAGTTTTTGTCCTTCTCATTAAGGGTTTCCATATTAAATTTTTTCTGTACTCTTCTTACTATTGCATATTTATTTTTTTTACTATTTGAAATTTTTTGACTGTCGTATATTAGACTTTTATTGTGTCTTTCAAGTGGGAAAACGTTTTATTTTAAACACATGTAATTTGAATAATCTTTTCGTTGCGTAACCTCGATTTTCTTAGTAAGCCCATGGTTCAACTTGGCGACTGGCTCAGATAACTACAATTTTATCCTTGTATCAAAATTCTTCTTGACGGATGTTTGAGGCAGCGTGTCCCGTTAAATGAATGAACAGTGGTACAAGTAAAGATCATTTGTGAGGTACTCGTATTTAAAAATATTTTCACTCGAAGGGGAATGTAATGTGGAAGGGACTCCCACTTAAGAGAAAGATTGTTAAGTATCCAAGTGTGATAAGTCTCACATTGAGTAGAAATGAGAAAGTTGGGTAATATATAAAAGACCCACAAACCCAATCCCTAAGGTTTTGGGTTGAAGGTGGCGTTAATTCCTTGTGTGGGTTTGGTTCAAGTCTTATTGTTGTGAGATCTTCTCGATATTTTCATCCCTAAACTTTCTCAACAAGAAGTGTAACATAAACATTAATGGTGTAACACAAGTATGAAATTCATCAAACAAATCTAGACCACTTGATGAAGCTTATTAGATCAAAATTTGAATTTTCTTTTTAAAATGCATTGGAATTTTTAGCCAAAGTGGTTGTAAATATTAAATAGCTACCACCTTTATTTGTATACATTATAAATATATGAGTGTCACAACTAAGGTTACAATGAGACAACATAAATCTAATAAAATAAGAGCGGAAGAGATACCACCATAGTTTATTAAGAAAAAATATGAAAAAACCTTTAAAAAAATGATCTTCTAAACCAGATTTTGGGTTCAGAAGAATTACATGTATGAAAGATATTAACACTCTACAACTTCCATTTTAAAATGATTACCTTTAAGTAAATATGAAAAATGAATATAATTTTTAAAATATTTATTTTCCCTCAAAATTAAAACAAAAATGTATGTGAAAATTATTTTTTAAAACTAAGAAAATATTTATGAAATTATTTATTTAAACCTAACAATGATTAACCTTACTTTTACATATTCACAATAAAAAAGTCAATGTTACGTGTTTTTTTTTTAAAAAAATGTTATTTTTATTGATATTTTTTATTTTTAAAATTTTAATATTTTTTATACTTTATTTTTTGCAAACTAAAGTATTAGATAGTGCGAACATGCTCTCGTACAATAAAAGAAAATATTGTAAATTATTTATCAATACATATTATTACGTGAGTTTTGTTTCAAAAATTATATTTTAATTTTTACTGAAATAAAATATTGTGTATAATATACACAATTAAAATTTATCTTTTAATTATATTATATTTTTTTAATTTTTATTTATTTTTAAATAATTAAATATTAAATACAAAATGATGAATGCGTTTATACAATTACATGTAGTCATGTATATATTAGTGTATACTCATATTTTAGATAAAAGATTTATATAAAAGAATATGTGCTAAATACAAAATAAACGAAAATAACAAAACTAATTATATTCCACCCTGTTATTGGTTGATGCATGTGACTAATAAAGAGAATAAAAAACTAGAAAGACAAAAACCTGCAAATAAACAACCACATATTAAAGCGAACAAAAAGATTTAAAAATCTAAAAAAACAAAAACCTGCAAAAAAACCCAATAACATACTAAAGCGAATAAAAAGATTTAAAAATCTAAAAAGAAAAAAGCTGAAAACAAAAAAAAACCAATAACATATTAAAGCGAAATAAATAATAATCATAAAATCTAGAAAGACAAAAACTTGGAAGAACCATTTTTCACATTTGCAACCTGTATCAGAACTATACGTGCCTTTAATGCCCCCACAGCATACACCCTTAAAGCAAACAAAATGGATTAGCAGACCTACATGCACTCTCAATGGAAACAAAATCACCCTCGTATTATTCCAAACAGTGACCACAAAATCGAGTAGAAGATATCCTCCTACATGAAGTGTTAAGCTTATGATTAAGTGTTTAAGTAAAGTTAATTTTTAATTAGAAATGTAATAATTATAGGCTTTAAATAAATAGTAATAATATAAGGGTGTCTTTCTTCGATAAATATTAAAGATTGAGAATAAGAAAAATACAAACAAAAAAGTGAGTCTCACATTATAGACTTGTATCGACCTAATATCCATTTTCAGAAACTCAAATTATAACCAAAAATATATTGAAGATAGAGACTTCAAATAAAACATTTTCTACTCCATTTTATATTATAAAGGTTGAGATAACCAAATGAAAAATGTTATAAATAAACTAAAACAAATTTATAGTGATGCTTAACGTAAGTATTTTATATAAAAAAATTAAATAGAATTTATAATATTTCTCACTAATTTTATTCTCAATTTTTAGCTTGTACATCAATTGAATGTCAAAATTTTATAAATATGCTACCAAAGTTTTACCTATGTAAACTACCAAAGTTTTACTAATGTAAATTTGTGAATGTTCTTTCAAAATATTTTAGTTTTAAAAGCTAATATCATCGACTTTGGTGAGAATGAGGACGATTATTGTAGTTGTAATTGTAATAATACGGTGTTGGTGATAAGAATTGTTATAGTGATAGTAACCTAATAAGTACTAAAATAATTAAGGATTTGTATCTAGGTATTACTTTATTACTTTAGTGATGGTTGTTATTAATTGTTCTCGTATTCTATATATTCTCGGTAGAATGATATATAGTTTGTTATAGTTTCATTGTCTGTATCCCTTTTTAAGTACAATGATTTAGGATACATGCGTGCAGTTTAAGCTAAAATGATATATTCTTTATATGTTTAATATTGGTAATATTATTGACGGTGTATATTTATATTTTTAATTTATTATTATCATTATTATTTGAAAAACAGTGACATTAAAAGTACAAAATATATATTTAACCAGTATATAATTCCTAATAACTATTTTTTCAGATTTTACCTGAATTTCTACTGGTTTTTTTATTCATAAAATTTTATAAAATTGATTTTTCATAGGTATTACTGAAAGCTTCTAATTAATAATGTAGCCACGATTTATTTTACTTGCGGCCTTTGGTTATTGGTAATAATTAATTTTCTTAAGGAAAAAGTTAATTTTTAATATTAATTTAGGAAATAACTTAATAAAAGTCCCTAACATCTCTTTAAAATAATCTATTTTCTCTTTATGTTTGAATATGTATTTTGTTTTACATAGTAAATAACATGTTTGTCTTTTAAGTTTTAATGATTAGTAATGCCAAAAAGGAAGTTGTCCTCACATTTACTTCTTCCACCCTCACATTTGCTTCCTGCATTATGGAAATTATTTTTCAAAAAAATTTTAAAACCCAATTTCTGAAAATTTTTCGGAACCCAATTTCTGTAAAACGCTTCTCTCACCACGGACTGCACCCCCACTGAAGTCGGAACAGTGAAGATCAAAGCATCCATTTCCTTCCTTTTAATAAACTGTGAAGGATAACATAGCCATTTCGAAAAATTATGGGGTGCAATAAATAAATGCTAATGTGCAGGAAGCAATTATCCGATTACAATCCATAAAATTGTCCAAAATTGTTCTAGAGTGACCCATTTAGTTGTTTAAGCGTATTGCACTTAGCAGTTACTTTCTGCACCATATAAATTCTGATCTGCACTTATAGTCTTTTTAAAATATCAAAAATATCATTAGTGTCATCAACAAATATTCTGTCATCGATGTCATGCTCTATATCTGATCTTCCGTGACGCTGAGTAATTTAGTTTCTTGGTCTTTGGCGTCTTCTTAGTGTCACAGACGCAATGACAATGTTTCTAGAAAAACAAATTAGCATCAATATATTGTTACGCTGTTATATATGATTTACTGGTTTTTATATTCATAATTATTATTAATGCTGAGTAGTATTTTAAAAAAAATAAAATTGAAGAGACTGATTTTAAAACAAAAATCACATAAACGTTTTTGACATTTAAAAAATTTATTTAGTGCAGGTAAATTTGTACCTTCTAGGAAGAACAGCCATTGCACTTTAGTGCACGATAGGCTGGTCACTAAGGATGTTTCGGCTAGCCCAATTAATGTAGGTGTACTTCAACGGAGTTAAAGTAGCCTTTTTTCCTTCTACCCCTACAATTTTGAAATGCACCACCATAGTTTTAAAATGCCTACTTTACCTTTTGTAAAGTAACTTCCATTTTATTTGTTGAAAATCTTTTACAATAAGCTTTTTAGAATTTTCATAATAAAATTTTCTGAAATAGAATTTCTAAGATACGCTTTCTGAAATACATGAAATATATTTCATAATAAACTTTTTAAAATAGAAGTTTAGAATAGACTTTCCAAAACATAAATGATATATTTTAGAACAAGTTTTTTAAACTAATTTTTTTTAAATAAGTTTTTCAAAGTAGAATTTATAAAACAACTTTTTCAAAACTTATATGTATACTTTTCAGAACGAATTTTTTCAAAATGATCTCTATTTATTTTTCTTCTTCTAAAAGAACACAATAAAAAACAGAGGTGTGGTGATGATTGTGGCAGCTGCAACGGTGGCAACAATGGTGTCAACGGCAATGAAATGGTGCAGAGAGGGTATTCTTGGTTTTTTATTTTCTCTTAATATGAAAGTGCAATTAGGAATAATGGGGTGCAGGAAGAAAATACCGTTTCAACTGAGTTGAATTAATTTGCGACCAGATATTACATACTACAAGAGTCGCTGCGGGGATAAAATGTGTCAACTTTGTAGGTCCACTTTTTTTTTTTTCTTAAAAACAAATTTTAATTTTCATAATTTTTTCAACGAATCTATAAAATTTTAGCTAGAGCATTGATTTTATAGTATTTAAAAATAACTAATTTTAATTTAATATTAATATGCTATCTAATTATTAATAGATAATACTAAAACAAATACCAAATCTTATTTTTAAATATTATTATTAATCTTTTACCTAGATAAGTAAATGAAATTTTGTTATAACGACCTATTAGCTAGCCATACATCAATTTTTTTTTTTTTTTTTTTTTTTACTTTTAAAACTCAAATTATAACTAAATTTTTATAGAATCAAAATTAGGCATTCACAGAATTATCAACCAACTGAAGATTACTAGTTAAATCAAAGTAATCTTCCTTTTTTATTCCTGCATCCATGATAAAGTTTTTAGCATTACTTTTATTATTAAAAATAAAAAAAATATTAAAATATTAAAATTTTAACTTTTAAATCTAAATCAATATTTTTACCTCACTTTTTTTATTCTAAACCCAAAAGTTTACTGAAAAAAAAAATAAAGAACAAGCAACTTAAATGAAAAAAAAAAATCATTAAAAGAATAGTCCACAATTAGTCAAATTCAGACTCAAATCATTATGTTGGTTAGTTAAATTAGGTTAACATGTTTAAACTCATTCCTACTTTTTGCTTTTTTGTGTGCCTCATTCCTACTTTTTACTTGGAGGGACATGAGGTTTACTATGATTGATAGGAAAAGCTTTACCTGGTGGAATGACTTATGTAGAATTTGTGATGCAGGGAACGACTCAAACTGGTTTGATAATAGGATTTCTTGGAGATTGGGGAATGGGAGGTGTATTAGGTTTTGGGAGGACAAATGGATCGGGAATGTTACGCTTAAGCATGCTTTTCCTAGACTGCACTCTCTATCTCTAAACAAAGAGTACACTGTTAAAGAGATGAGTGAGAGGGGGAATTGTGGTAGTGTGGTAGGTATGAGGTGGGGTTTGTGTTGGAAGAGAGGATTGTATGATTGGGAGAAGGAATCAGAGGTGCAGCTATTAACATTACTTTCTACTGCTAAATGGAATAGGGACTTATTAGATGGGTGGCTTTGGGCAGAAGGAGACACTGATAGTTACACAGTAGGGGCAGGCTATACAGCCTTGAAGGATTTAGACCCATTTGTAGGCAGACCTTGGTTTAAACTGATCTGGAAAATTAAAGCGGCTGGTCCTGCTCTAGTGTGTGGGTGGAGGGCAATTTTGGATAAGTTGCCGACTAGACATAATCTTGAGAAGCGACAGATTGTGCTGCTAAGTAATTAATGTCCGTTGTGTAATAATATAGAAGAAACAGTACAACATGTCCTCTTTGAGTGTGTAGTCACACAAAAGGTATGGGATAATTGTGATAGATGGATAAGTATACATTCTGTTAGGCCTAACTTCGCTGCCAACCACTTTATGAGTTTTAACTTAATATGGTGCTGGAAGAAAGTCAATAGTGTGTGGAGAGGTATGTGGGTAGCAATAGTTTGGGAGATTTGGAAACATAGGAATAATGTGGTGTTTAATAATAGGGTTGGTGATGATTCAGAAATATTTGTCTTGGCTCAACTAAGAGGTTGGTCTTGGGCTAAATTTAGACCTAATGGAGTAAATTGTTCTCTTTTAGATTGATGTTTATGTCCTGCTCTGTGTTTAGCAAATATCTAGCTCTCTTCTTGTGTAGTAGGTTTGGGTTATGTTGTAGATAGGTGACATCCATTAATAAGGGGTAGGGGGTGGTTGTTTTTGTCTAGTGTTGATTTTTGCAAGTGAGTGAAAGAAGATTCAGGAGTACCTAGAGCACGACGAATGCTATTATGATACACTAAGGCATAATTAAAGATGTAGCACAGTTAACGATTTTGCTTTACGAATTTGGTATGTAAGATTTGATGGTTATTCCTGTTTTATTAGCGGAATCATTTTGGAGATGGTTAATGATTTTCACTTTAGTCTAAGTGTTTCTGTTGTTTTGTGTACAAGGGTTGGAATACCCCTTAAGTGCTCCCATTTAATATTATTTTTTGCTGTTAAAAAAAAATTCCTACTTTTTGCTTTTTTTGTGTGCCTCATTCCTATTTTATAATTGTTCGCTAATTAAGTTTATATCCAAACTTTGTGTGCCTCATTCCTATTTTATAATTGTTCGCTAATTAGGTTTATATCCAAACATTCAGTGCTAGGAGAGAGATTGTCACGATAAATATCACATATAAATATAATTAAGTTAATTAACTTCATTCCCTTTCTAAGTTAACTGCATGTGTTTTATTTTTACGCTTGAATTGCTAGTAAAGAGGATATATAAAAGAGAAAAAGAAATAAGAGAAGAATAGTAGAAAAAATATGTCTTTTCGGATTGATAAAAATAAGAAGGAAAGAATTACAATTTCTTTTTCTTTTATTTGAAAAGAAGATTGGAAGAGAGAATAAAAAAATTGTTTAAAAACTTATTTATATTAATTAAAATTAAATTTAATAAAATGTTGAATATTTTGTTGTATTCCTTTTAGCATAAAATAATTTAATATTTTAAAAAATTTGAAAAAAACTAAACCAAACGAATGAAAAGAGAGATCCATTATTTTGTAGTTTTCACACACAAAGATTCTTCCTTTCTATCTGTATTCTAAAATAAACAGTAAAAAAATTGATAATTATTAATTATCCTTGTTTTTCTATTTCTATGAAACAAATAAATTATAATAAGAATATACAAACATTTTTTACATAAAGTGAGAACACATGCGCTTACATGTATCCACTTTTTTATTATAATAATCAATATATACTTAAAAAATTAATTATTATAATAATGTTAAAATAAAAAATATTGTTAAATAAATATTAAAATTACAAAAAAAAAACATAAAAATTTACATTATATTAATTTTTATAATATTTGTAATTTTTTATTACTACAATTAATAAAATTGATTATATTTATAAAGATAAAAATAATAAAAAGTATCTACAAAAAAAGTTACGAAACACAATTTTTAGTAATTATTTATAAAATATATACATAGTAGTTAGAAAACATAGTCCTTTATATATATATATATATATATATATATATATATATATATATATATATATATATATATATATATAGTTCAATTATAATTATGTAGAAAATGTTAACTGACATATACTATAGTTTAATTCAATAAAATAATATTATATATTCTCAATTATTTTCTCAATCACACAAACCATTTCACATGGATCAAACACTTTAATTTTTCAAAATATGTCAAGAACAAGATGAAACATAGCACACTAAGTGCAAATTTAATAATAATTGATGCACATGCATGTTTTTTTTCTTTCTTTGAACTATGTTTTTCCATTTTGAAAACAATCGACATTATCAACCCTAGTCCCTTCAGTATCTTGACGATGATTTCACAATTTTCTTCACCACTTTGAAAACATGCGATTGAAAGATAGCCTTGTATGAAAAATAAATTATTCACTGAAATAATCTTACTTTATGAATAATATATATATATATATACACACAATTTTTATGCTGCAAAATATAAACATTTATCTGATTTATTTAGAGTAAATTAGGAATATACAAATTAATATTTTATTGAAGACTAAAAGTATCAATCAATTTATATTTTTTTTTGTAGAGGCTATAATTACAGTCATCTTGAGATGAAGAGGGTAAGTCACATTCATTGATGAAAAATTATCGTCTGGTTTATGTAAAGCTTCATTAAATATTATTACTACCAGAATTTTTATTGATATTTTTGTAATAAAACTAAATTTATGATATTACTAATTAGTACGAGTCAATTTTAATTGTAATATGCAGTTTAATAACTGCTTCTGTATATTTCCTTTTTTTGTATGGGTTGAAGTATCTAGTATTCGATCATTTATATTTTTTCTGATTAAAAAATTAATTGAAATTAACTAAATTATCTATTTTTATTAATTTTCATGAACTGATAATTTGTTCCTTATACAAAGAACTAGAGAGAGTATTTGCTTTTAATCTTGTAAATATAACAGCTTTGTTTTTAATTCATGACATTACATTCCTAAAGCATGATCTAATTTTTGTTTTTAAGTTTTGTTGTAACGATGGAACTAAAACAAGTGATAATGAATAATATTATAATGATTAAAATAAAAATACTCTTATACGAATTTAAAAAAAAAAATCCTCAATATATAGTAAAGTAAAACGTATTTTAAACTTTTATTTATATGTGGTATGTCTTAATTTGCGTTAGGTTACGGCAACTATTATTGTAACAAGTTCCACATGCAAGTTTTCTCAGACTACAAGCTAAAAGTTCACAAAGCACCAGCTGGAACCTAGCTAGAGGCAAAATTTCGTAGATTTCGTTTAACTATGTGTAGGTTGTAATATAAACTCTATAGACTCATAGTCATATGTTAGTGTTACCTGTTACTTCACGGCATCAACTACGATATAAATAAATAATGATGCAATGTTATGAGTTGAGGCAATTAATGGAAGTTTGAAAATGGCATGTATCAGAGAAAGTGAGAGGAAATTAGTTTCGTGTGAAGGTAATTAAACCATTTCTTTCATGAATGACCCAAGAGAAGAGAAACAATAACGTAACTTAGGTCTATGTAAATAATTTTAGTGGTTTTATTTGGAAATGGTGCTAGTGTAATATATTCACTGTCTTAAGTGAATCACCTGCAACCAACCTTTGGCAAATTCTAAGTATGGTGGGCTCATAAAAAATGGAATTGAGCAAAGAAATTATGGTTTACAATTTTTTGGTGTACACAGGAGCCAATGTGTCTTCAGGGAAGTCTCTGATGAAAACATGGTCATGAAAGACGTAAGTTAAAAAAATAATAGAAATGTAACTTGATTTCATAATTGGAGGAGGAATGTTAGGTAAGAGAATATTTGGATAAAAAGAAGTTATGTATACAATTCTCCGGAATTTTTTTTTCAGGTTCTCAAATATATCTTTATGATTATTCTAATGTGTATCGACTATTTTAATACTCCTTGATATAAATTTCATGAACTCCAAGCATTGTTCGTAATTATTCAAATTTAATTTTTTGATAATGCTTTTATAAATATGTCTACAAATTGATCTTTTGTTGGCAATACTTACACGAATTTGTCTAATTGCTTTCAACTTTTTTGATAAAATAACATTTAACAGCTATGTACTTTGCTTTTGATTTATTATTATTATTATTAACTTGTTTTCATAATAGATAATAATATATTATTTTTTTCTACTTTTCATTTTGTCAAAGTTTTTTTTTTAGTGACTTGTAGTTTCTATAGCTGCAATATACTTTGTTTTTGTTATTAATTGTATTATTGTTATTTTTTTTAGATGTTCCGTAGAAAAATCCTAATACAAATTAAGACATAATTTGATGTACTCATCCTTCCTAATCTTTATTGTTATTATTAGTATAGTCGACTAATCTTGAATTGGTCATTGTTTTATCAATACTAAACTCTTTTGTATTTGGAAAATATTTTAATTTTTTTTACTTCAAATAGACAATATATAGTCATGTAGTTGTATGATATAACAATTTTTTCAATTAAATTCATGTAGCATAATATATCAGTTTCTAATGCTTACTAGTAAAAAAGACACTTTTTACATCAGTTCTGGAGAACATACTATATCAATCCCAAAATCGATGTAGATGTAGTCGATGTAGAAAGTCTAAAATGTTTATATTGGTTCTTAAACCAATGTAGTATCTTCTTTTTTGGGGCCACACATATTACATTAGTCTTGATGGGCGAAACGATATAATAGGATGATACTACATCAGTTCGACCACCAATATATAGTATTCCTTGCGTTGGGCCACACATACTATATCAATCTTGATGGATGAAACAAATTGGTGAGCGAACCGATGTAGTAGATTGATACTACATCAGTTCACCTACCAAAATTGATGTAGTATCACCCTATTACATACTACATTGGTCTTGATGAGTAAACTGAATGGATGGACAAATCAATATAGTAAAATGATACTACATGAGCTTCTCATTTATCACAAGTAGAGTAGCTACAAATTTGCAATCACACATTTAAAACTTCTTCAATAATCTCTTAGTATATTTTGTCTAAAAGATAAATATTTTCTCTTTTTATTGTCCTACATGTGTATCTAGAAAGTAATTTATCAAAAATCGGTCATCTCAAATGACTTTATGATCTTTATATAATTTATTGTATAGATAAAATCATAGATATATAATGAAAGTACCATATTAACTTTAAATCTTGATATAAAGTTATGGTTATCTCTTGCCCCTCATAAATCAATGTTTAGTGAAATATTGATCAATTCTGCTATACCTGGTTTAAAGAACTAGTTTCAAATAATATATAACTTTTATTAGACTAAAACCTTTATTCCACATATACTAATTCTTCAAGTATATCATTGGAAAAATTGATATTAGTTATCATCAACAAGGTAGATAGATTCTTGATAGATTTGATCATAATCATAATTACATATTTATGAAAGAATAAGAATTATGATTTTCTTGATAAAGATAGACTAATTATTTATTTTAATCTAGAATAAATAATCTTTAAACAGTCTTATACTTCTTCATGTTTAATAACTCAAACTCATATGTTAGAGCTTGAAGTTTGATAATGAATGGACCTTTGGACACTTGTAGTATTTACTACTCTTAAAATAATATCAATTACAAGGATTTATTGTAAAAGTATAACGCCTTCAAATCATTTTGCTTGTTTTCCTTGAACTCTTTTTTTCTTTGAAGTGATTGTTATTGGTAAAATAACAATAAGAACAATAAAATCATCTCTACAATCTCTCATAAATTTTGATACTAAAAAGTATATTCATTTTAATGCTCCAAAAATTATAAGATTTTTCGAAAAAGACAGGGTACATAAATAGATAAAAAATTGATCTTAGCATTGATTAGGATATCTTTAGGAATGATATGAAAAGTAGTTTAATGTTATACTTATACCTAGTAGGTAACCCAAGGTAACTCTGATACAACTTGCATTAGTTAAAAAAAATAATAGAAATGTAACTTGATTTAATAATTGGAGGAGGAATACTAGGTTGGAGAATCTTTGAATAAATAGAAATTATGAGCCACACGATTTTATTTATGCTGCTTAAATATATACATATACAGATGCAGGGTATTTGATCTGATGTAAGAGACCATTAAGTCCATGTGCTAGATGAATAGCCAATTTATAGGCTCTGCACAGCCTCCAAATGTAGTTGGAATTTTTCAACATCCTTTTACAAATTCTAGAATAATTATGACGTACAATTATCTGGAATTTTATTTAGGTTCTCAAATATATTTCTTCGATTATTCTATCTGGATCACCAATTTTAACAGTAACATTAAACTTAACAACTCTTTCTCAACTGATAGCAAATTAGGGTCTATATTTTGACGGCATCTGAATCAGAATTAGGAGTCCATGCAACATGTTTTGGCTTCGTAGTTTTGGTTGAGTAGACTCACTGGTTAACTGGTTTTACTACAATGTTGCATGGTGCAATATCATGATTTTGGCAGTGTATCCTTGGCTGTTTTGTAAAAGATTCTTTTTTTTTCCTGATTAAAAAAGGCCACACACCAGATATGAAGCATCTGGAATCTACTTTTAACTACGTGACACTGCTAGTAATAGGGTTATACGTATAATCGCTGAAATGAAGTGGCAGTTTCGATGTGTTTCTTAGCCATGTGGGAGAGTACTTGTTTCCGTGGAATTGTCGTCTAGATACCTGTGCTGTTGATTGCCAAAATAATAGGAACTCATCATCCAACTGTATTATTGTTCCAATACAGTAAATCATTTAATTACGCGCAAATTTTTGAAAATATAGATAGGTAAACCTTTTTGCTTACGTCTTGTATCAGGTGACACGACTTTGTACTGATCTAAATATTTAGTTTGAGTATGATATTGGATAAAAATGAAAAATAAGGAATGAATGAGTTGATTTAGGCCAAGTCTTTAGATGAGATTGTTCGATTCTAGTTATCACTAGCACTTTTTTGTTTGTTAAGTTAAAATCCTTATTTCCAAAAGTCCACTTTAATATGCCATAACTGTCTTGTTGAATTTATCCAAATTTCATAGATAATGATCGAATGCTGTAGATAGAATATGTTGATTCCCTTGTGTAGTAATCAAGTCTAGGATCATGTTTAATTAGTAATTTATCCCGAAAATTAAGTTAGAAGTTCCCTCTACACAGGTCCTCAGCGTCAAGTAAATATGTGGTGATGAGACTTAAGCACCATGTATCAATACATAACTCAGAAAAGTGGTTGACAAAAGAGATTTTAATGAAAAACAGTTTATTGTAAAGTAGAAAGTCTATTTTTATTTAAAATTGTTAGGGTGGGTTTATTTTTGGAAGTGAAATTGACAGAGACAAAAACGATAGATTCTTGGAGAAAGAAAATAGAAAATGAATTCTACTGTTTGGATTAAGGAAAAAAAATAGAAAATGAATGAAGATGAAGAAAAAAATTATAAAAATTGTGTTGTGTGTGATTATTGAAAAAATTGATTGAAAAATTATGGAATTACAATTTTGTTGTTATGATTAAAATTAATTTAAAATAAAATAAGATTATTTATTTGTACATCAAATTTACTATTGATTAAAATATTATTCCGACTATGGTATGTGGACTTAGTAGAAAAAAAAATATGAAGATCTAATATTACATATACATGTAAAATTGTTAAAAATAAATTTTGATAAAATGTATAAAAAATTTTCATAAAATAAAATTAATATTGTTACTATTATTATTATTTTATAAATTTATTTTAATTAATATTACTTTAATATTTTAATATTATTTTAGTTTTTAAAATTAATATTTATAAATTGATTATTATTATTTTAAATAATATTTTATTTATAATTTTATTATCAATATTAATGCTAAAATGATTATTTTTAATTATAATAGTTATTTTAATTTTTTTATTAATATTTAATTAATATACTATTAATATTATTTTTTATTAAATTTTATTATATTATATATACAATTGATTAGATTACATTATACATATAACATAATTAACTACTTTACTTAATGGATAATTGATTATGTTATATAATGTAATTGATTATTCTTTTTCTATTTTTTTTCCTTTTTTTATTTAACAACGAATAATTAAAATTAATGGGAACATTTTAGGAGTACTCAAACCCTTATACAAAAAGAAAAGAAACCCTTACTTATAAGAGAGTAAGTTGTCTCCAATGAATACCAGAAACCAATCATATGAGTGAAACAACTAAACTTTGTATATTCAAAACTACAAATAGACCCAACAAGTACAACAAAGGCAAGAAATTATATTACAATAACTTAAAATTCTAAACAATAAGAACACCAATCAAGCTTCCATGAAACTTCAAGATAATAACATTAAACCACTCTCCTATATTTGCCCAAGCATTAATCCTTTAATATGTGACCTTGATCTACTACATCTTGGTTCTGATTTCCATTAAGTCTTCCCCGTATCCCTCTTGAATAAGTTTAGCTTTGTTGTTGAAGTGATGTGTTAGCTACAATGTAGGTTAGAAATATTTAGTAACCCTCAATGTCTCTTAGACTTCAGAATCATTCATTCTCTGCTGCAATTGATGAGGCCTGGAACCTGCACAACACACACAATACCAAATACATTGCATGCTACCATACCATGCCCACTTCATAGTCCCCAAGTCAGTTTTTTCACCTATCACTCAATGCTATGTTTACTTAATAATTTTCAAATAGCCCATAGGAAATAGATATCAATCAGAATATAAGTTGTTCAATCCTTTATTCCTATACTTTGCCCATAACTATGCTTTCAACTGTGCCATCGCTAAGATGTCAACATCATTTACCACCCTATTTTGAAAGACTATCTTGTTTCTAAGTTTTCAAACTTCGCTCACAATTGCCCCCCACATTCCTTTCCATATCATATTTGCTTTTTTGCTCAAACCAATAACGTAGAAATTTTCATAATGGTTTACGATGTCATCATGTCTAACAGAAGAGAATCCTAACCGTCTATCATAGTTATCCCATATCTTCTGAACAACCTCACATCCAATTAAAAGGTGCTGGATAGTTTCCTCCACTTTTTGACATAGAGGACAAAGGTTATTTTGTACACTAACATCTTTCCTAAGTAAACTCATTCTAGTAGGTAGTCTATTTAACATTGCCCTCCAAACCATTACCTTTACTTGCCAGGGCCCACACTTCTTTCAACCACTGGTATTGTGGATGATAAGGATCTTCTAATAACACTTCATACCCCAACTTAGCATTATATTCATTTTGGTTGCCCCTTTCCCATACCCAACCATCGGGTTCTCCTATCTTCCACTCGACACTAGAAATTAGATTAACTAGTTGTTGTCTTAGTACCTCCTCCCACTCAAACATATGTCTTCTCCACAATAGTTGCCAATTGAATGCCTCCCCTCCCTCAAAATAAACCCACTCCCTTACCTCACTTACCGTTCTTCCCTTACTCATGGATAAGGAGTACAATCTAGGAAATTTGTCCATTAATGGTCTATCCCCCACCCATCTATCCTCCCAAAACTTAATTATACTTCCATTTCCAATCTTTCATGTAGTCCTATCATCAAACCAATTAGTGTTATTTCCTAAATCACAGGCCCTATAGAGGTCTTTCCACCAATAAGACACTACAAGAAAAATGTTATTTAGAAACCAATTTTTAGCTACCAAATGAAATGGTTATTAATTGTGACCAAAATAGTCACCAAATTAGATTTTGGTTGCTAAATAATTATAAAATAGAAGTAATGATTGAATTTAGTGACCAATTAAGTCAAATAACTGGTATCTAACATTAGCTACCAAGGTTTTAGTGACATGTATCATTAGATTCTAAATTAGTCTCTAACTTAATTAGATACCAATTTAGAATCTAATGACATAGGTCACTAAAACCTTGATAGTTCATGTTAGATACCAATTATTTGACTTAATTGGTCACTAAATTCAATCATTACTTCTATTTTGTAGTTATTTAGCAGTCAAAATTTAATTTGGTGACTATTTTGGTCACAATTAGCAACTATTTCATTTGATAGTTAAATATTGGTCACTAAATAATTTTTTTCTTGTAGTGAGAGTTATTCCTAGCTGCCATAGTACTTGAAATATCCCTTCAATCACCATATCTAGGATATAAGATATCTCTCCACATTCCTCTTACACAAGAACCTAGACACCACTTCCATTTGACTAGTAAAGCATCATTAAATTTCCCTACATCTTTGATTCCCAATCCTCCCGATTCTACAGGTAAACGAACTTTACTCCAAGCTATCCAAGTGATTTTCTTACCTTCTGAGCCTCAACCCCACAAAAAATTTGACTCTATTCGTTTAATGGCCTTGCATACCGAAACAGGTAACTTGAAAAATGACAAATAAAATAATAGAAGTACAGTAATCACATATTTAATGAGGCAGATCCTCCCTGCCATAGACAAGGTCCTCCCCGCCATAGACAAGGTCCTCCCCTTCCAAGTAGAAAACCTAGATTTAATCTTATGTATTATTGTCCGCCAACATTCATTCCTTCTAGGATTTCCACCTATTCACACTCCTAGATATTTAAAAGGGAACACCATTCAGACAATCCAAAAATATATTAAGGTCCACTTCTGTCACCCCTATCACCCCAACATGACTTTTGTGAAAATTCATTCTTAATGCAGATACTATTTCAAAACTTCGCAGAATGGATTTGATGGCAAGGATGCATTGGTATTTCAATTGGTGAAAAAACACTTTGTCATCTGCAAACTGTAATAAATTTATAACAACACCCTTACCTCCCACCCTTACTCCTTCTAAAACACCAAAACTGGACGCTTTCCTTACCAACCCTGCCAACCCTTCCACTGTTATTAGGAACAAAAAAGGGGCAAGAGGATCCCCTTGTCTCAAACATCTTTTACGTTTAAACTCCTTGGTGGAACTTCTATTGACCAGAACCGAGATAGTGGCTGAGTTCAGGCACATTTTGATCCAATTAATTCACTTGTGATTAAAGTGAAGTGTGTCCATCATGTATACTAAAAAGTCCCATTGTACCGAATCATAACCCTTTTCATAATCAATTTTCTTTTTCCTACTTTATGTGTGTTTTTGGCATTTTCTTTAAAATTGACTTATTTAGGACTGTTGTTACCTTATTTAAAGATGCACCATCAACAAAATATATCAATCAATCATGTTATCGACAAATTATCACGAAGAATCACAACAGCCATTTTAGATATAAAAGAAAAAGAAAAAAAAAAGTAACATCAATATACAATCCGGAATATATAATTTAGAAATGTACTTTAAACAACACCATAACAGTGAAATCCAACCAATACAAAGAAAAAAAAAAATAAAACACACACCCTAATTGATTATGGAAGAAACACATATATAATTGATTATACTTCTAAAAGAGCACAGGTTTCTTTGGAAGTATAATCGATTATGTATGTCCCATAATTGATTAGGTATATCATGCATTTGAGTGTATACGTAGTGTAGTGCACGATGAAAAAAATGAGGAATGCTTGCACAATTGCCTTGGAGTCCAACCGGCTTTCTTAGGTAATCTTTTCTACTCAAGGAGGCATTCCATCCATCCTCACCCTTAAATCCATGCTTTCAAATCGTTTGAAGCAAACTCACTTTTCTTTGCTCGTGAAACCTTCTTTGCATAGCTCACAACTTGTTGAGACCAAATCATTAAAAAAAAATTATGATCATCCAATCAATCATAAAAAAGATATCATGACTGAATATTACACCAAGAAATGATCAAATTCTAAAAACATATATATTGACTAAGGATTCAAAGAGCTCATCACTAAAAATTTTTATTGTGTAAACATACGAGATATAAAATTCTAAGCTTTGAGTGTGAAGTGTTATTAGTAAGAGGTGTGAAATCTATGTATTCCTCGTTCTCTGAAGTTATCCATCTTATAAGAACTATTGTTATATTCTTTTGATGAGAGTTATCTTTTATTATATATCTTTGTAAATTAAGAGTGATAGTTCTTAACTTACCTCAGGAGAGATTGGGAAGAAATAATTAAGTGTGATTTGTATACTGGCCTTATAATTAAGTTTTTTTCTTTTTTTAGTGAAACTCTTTGAAGAGTTTTTGGAAAGAAAACTAGATATATCTTAGGAATTAAAGATGAACTATTATAATTGTTTTGTTATTATTATTTGTCAAATTGTATATATGTTTGTGAAAAAGAGTCTTTGATTTTATTTAACCCCTTCTAAAGTTACTAACAACTTCAAAATTATCAACACCTATTTGGGTCCATGAATTGGTAATGTTCAGTGAATTAAACAAGTCATTTTTAATAGTCTTGAATTCAAATTTCATGAATGAAAAAATGTGGTTGTGATAGAAAACCCCATTTAAATTAGTTAGTCAAAATTTGCAAGAAAGATTAGTTATCAATAGTGTATCTAAAATATTTTGTACTAACAAGTGGTGTTATAAAAACTTTTTGGACTGATTTTCGTTGATGTTAGGAAGATTATGACGAAGTATTAGTAGTGTTAGGAAAAAGGAACTAGCGATGGCGCCATAAAAATTGTCTTAGCTACGGTGGGAGACAATGTCAAGCTACTCGAGAGGTAAGGATGAGATTCCTTCAAGTATTTGTTGGCGATATAGTGTTAAATGTTCCTTAAATAAATATTGTTGTTCATTTTTTTTCAATAAAATAAGTTTAATATACGTTTTTTTATTGGATAAAATGTATTTTAATTTTTCAAAGTTGGGTTATTTTTTCTTTTAGTGTTTCAAATTGAAATTCTTTTAATATATGATATTAGCATTAAACATAACCAAGTGATTATTTATCAATAATTTTAATTTTATGAACAAACTAACTTAATAATTTTAACTTTTTTTTTATTTACAGAGAATAAAAAACATCCTCCAAACAAGTCTTCCATTACACAAGTATTCAAACAGATAGTTATTTTGACATCTTATGTACTCATCAAACGCAGGAACATTCATCATCTTCTCCAACATTAAAACCTATTTTAGTACAAAATCACAGTATCCTAGTCCTGATCATGTTGGATAGGATTGGTTTGATCTCAAAACTGGCACAGACCTCATATTTGAATGTAAATAGCTACCCAAGACACAAGAGTTCAGAGGATCGTTCATTGGGATTCTCATCCAACACCACACCTGAACATTGAACCGATGATTTTCTGGAGGATTTATTCGAACCGTTTTTAACGAGGTCCGGTGGTGGTGTCAAAGGGAAACCCCATTGTTCCTCTCCATTGAACCTCTCGTACTGCACACACCCTCTCCCAAGTCCACTTCCCACGCTTCTCGTTCTATACCCCCACGTGCCACTGCTCATTCTCGTAAAGCATGCACAACTATTAGCACGCTTAAGCCTCGAGTTCATCATCTGGCTTTGTACCTCCTCGGGTAACCTTAGCGTAAACCTCTCATAGTTCTCCGCTGGCAGCGCCAATTGCCCCATCGAGTTCGATCGCCGAAACAAGAGACTGGATAAGAACCCCGTAGATCTCGACCGTGATGGACGACTCTGATGCAATGTGTGAATTCTCCGAAGCAAATCAACCTTCGGTGAGTCCATGTCATCATGGCCTCTTTTCCCTTCCTCAGTAATAACACTCTCGTGTTCATGTTCACCACTTTCATCTTCATGTTCATCGTCGGGTACCTGAATGGACAACATCGGTAGCATGTTAGTGTTCATGTTAGTGTCTTCAGGTTGTGGAACGAGGTTGGCGCGACACACTGGACAAGTGGAGTGAGAAGTTAACCACGCGCCGATGCAATGAGGGTGGTACACGTGGCAACATTTGGGGATCACGCGAAGGGTTTCCTGGTCTTGGAACTCGCTCAAGCACACGGCGCATGCTAGCGTGTCTTTTCCGATTTTGAAACCCTTCACGTCGGAGTAGAGGAATGTGGGGAAGGTTTCTATGGTGGCTTGGCTGAGACCGTTGGGTTCGCTTTGCGACGACGGGTTACCGGTTGCGCCGGTTGATGCGGCGAGGTCGAGAATGCCACGTGTCTGCGATTGTCGGCCGGAGCATCTGCGAGAGTAGAGAGAGATGAAGACTGAGATGAGGAACATTATGGCGATGATGACCATGATGGCGATCACGGATTTGTTGCTGTCGGGTTCTAATGGCGGAGTTACCGGTTGACCGGTTACTGGCTGTGACATGTGAATGAGAAGGTGCAAGAGAGCGAGCCATGCATGGCCTTGGTCGAAACTGTGGAGTCTAATGATAGGACTCTCTTTTTTTTGCATGCTCATTTTGTTTTTATTTATGTATCATATGGTTGGATGCATGTAACAAAAACTCGTTAATTCCTTGATGTTAAAAGATGAACACTGGCAGTAACACCAAATCACTGGTAATTTTGTTTTTGTCTTGATGTATTGATCTCTTTGGGTAATCATTAGGAGAGGAAGAAAGAAAGGAAAGACATGTATGAATATTATAATTGTATATATGTGTGTTTAATTGGTGGTTTTCGTAGAAAATGGGGGCTTTTTGCCCAACAAATTATAGAAAGCGTGTAAATTTGGAAGATTCATATTTTTTTAAATGTTAATTTTTCACTAGTTTGGGAAGGCAAGGAGATTTGGCTCCTCTATGTTGTGCATGGCCAAAGGATAACATTTTTTACTTTTTTGTATGGTAAAATATTAGTGGTGTGTGGTTAACGGAAAGGGCAAGCATAGAAACATGCCAAAACCATGTTGTAAAATATGTTTTAAATAACTTATAATCGGGGAAGGAATTTAGGGGTGATATTTGACACCATAATCTATTATACATCCTAAAATATTGATATTTTAATTAGATTTTTTTATTTTTTAACTTAAATACCAATATATATTATTATATTATTAAAATAATTGTTAAAATACTAATATATATTATTATATTATTAAAATAATTTTTAAGTGGTGTGATTTTCTTGGTGAGTGTAAAGTATAGTTTTCCAATAATTATGAACACGGATATGCATAAAGTATCATATAAAACATAAAAGAAAGTTTAGTTATATTGACGATTTCTCATAAAGAGGAAAATATATTTAATTTGATAATTTAAATATTATCATATCGTAAATTTCACATATAATATCATTATAAGAAAAATATTGTTTAGAGACCAATTTTTAGCTACCAAATGAAATGGTTACTAATTGTGACCAAAATAGTCACCAAATTAGATTTTAGTTGTTAAATAACTACAAAATAGAAGTAAGGATTGAATTTAGTGACCAATTAAGATAATTGGTCACTAAATTCAATCATTACTTTTATTTTGTAGTTATTTAACAACCAAAATTTAATTTGATGACTATTTTGGTCACAATTAACAACAATTTCATTTGGTAGCTAAATATTCTAAGTAGCTTTTTTCCTGTAATATATAAAAAGATTTCATTTATGATAAACATTAGCTGAAAATAACTATTATTCACATTTTCGAACAACTCAATGTCTAATATAATTCTTTTTATTGGAATTCATGTACTTGAAGTAAGAAACATGTTAAAATCCATAATCCCAAAAGAAAAAAGATAATTAAAAAAAACAAAATAAATGTAAGAAATTAAGTTAGAACTATTATTAGTGTATTTTATGTGTCAATTTCTTGTAAGTTTTTGATAATTTAGCTTATCGCATTTACGGATAAAGTCTAATGGATAATATTTAATTCATAAGTTATTAATCAAATAAATATTTATAGCATTTAAAATAAAAGCAATAAATGATAAAAAAAAAAATCAAATGTATCTTCAACAATGATAACAATTATCTAAGTAACATAAACCAAGAAAGAGAAACAAAAATAATATAATTATTTTCATACTAAAATTGAATAAAACAATATTTTATAAAAACATAAGGAAAATTAATACTTAATATTATTATATAATTCTAAACTAAAAGTAGTATCTTTTATATATATATATATATATATATATATTAGAAAAAGGAAATGACTTAGAAAATTGTTTAAGAATTGAAGTAGTATAACTAATATGAAATATACATATTTTATTATTTAAGTACAAAGTTTATAAATAGAAAAACTAACTAATCAAACTTCATTATATTAGAAAAACCAACATCTTTAAATCTTTCTTCTTTATCCTTTATTTTCTCTTTAATATGCGAATTCTTTATTCTATCAAAATCTATATCATGATAAGTTTCTCTTTATTCATTTTCTTAAGTTAGTTTTGCATGTCCAGAGAGAATTGGATGCATGTGGTGTTTTTAGAGCAGGATTGAATCTTTGTTAGTCCATGATTATAAAGATATATTCATATAATTGATCAAAACTTTTTGTATGCAACTTTAGTCTTTCTGTGAATCTCGTGGACTTAGGAGCTTAAAGGTGTTTTAAGCAAGTTAAAAATAAGTAAGAGAAGCTAGTTAAGTATTTTATAGCACCTTAAGGTAGATTATATGAATTTGAAGGTGACATATTCACATTGTATTGAGTTTTTGTAATGATTTGTGTTGATTGATTTGAGCTTAAAATGAATTTTTTTTTAGGCTTGAATGATTTTAAATTATTGTATTCATTAATTTTTGTGTTAGGATAAAATGAGATAAATTCGGTTCAAGTTGAGAGATTGTTTTAAAGTATAATATTAAATATTTGACAGAAAACAAAATTAAAACTTAGCCTGAACCAAGTAGGACCTATAATTTAGTTACAAATTTTTTTATTTTTATGCAAAGTTACTATGCAAGAAAAGCTCTAAATGGGTGAAATCCATCTAATTAAAAATATAACAGCTTTGGCAATTGGACGAGTAAGTTTTTATTGGGCGAGTTATTTAACAAAAACACCCCGTGAATTGGTCGCTAGATGAGCCAAACTCCCACTAGGTGAAATTCTTTTAATTAAAAACTTGAGAACTTTGATCATTGGATGAGCCAAGTCTCGTTAAAGTAAGTTGTTTAGTAAAAACTCATAGTATATTGGTATTGGACAAACCAAAACTCTTACTAGCAAAATTCTTTTAATTAAAATTTGATGGCTTTTGTCGTTGAGCGAGCAAATCTTTGTTGGACGAGCTTTTTAAGTAAAAACTCCCAATGATTTGGTCGTTGGGCAAGCCAAATCTTACTAGATCAGATGTTTAAATGAAAAACTCTCAGTAATGTAGTTGTTGGGTGAACAATCTGTTCTTTGGGAGACTAAAAATTGTTGGGTGTGTTGATACATTTGGCTAACAACACAAAATGATAATTGGCTGAATTGCAACATGTCTTTAATTTATTGGGCAAACTATACTATTTTGTTCTGGTAAGATTTTTTCACACACAGATACGTATACACACGCTCTAAACTATTTTATTCAATGATTTGGTCATTGGGCAAACCCAACATAAAAACTATTTTGTTTTAAAAACTCTAACTGACCATATTTTTCACACACACACACATGCGCGCACACACGCACACAGACACAAGATATCATTGAACATACACATACATCTATATAAGATTATCATTGAACACACATATACATATCTATACAGGATTATCATTAAAATTCATTTAATGTTTTATTCAAAGTAATAAATGATACATTAAATGTCAACCATCGTTTGGACTCTTAGATAACACATTTTTCGTATTCCCTTGGCACTGTACTTTCTCCAAGTCTAAGTGTTGTCATGTCTTTGTATGATAGAGAATCAGATGTAAGAAGTGAAGTAGTTTGTACTTTGTGACATGATGCGTCTTTTGTTGTGTTGTAATTTGAGTATTGTATCTTCTGCGTGAAAACCACTAAAATCTCCCTACAGGCATTGGCTGTAAAAGAAATCAAAAGATGTAGTTCACTAACTTATCCTTAAAAAGATAATAAATGAAGTTTATTTCAAATTATGCTTTTGTACATGCATAAATGTTAATTATAGTAAATTTTATTAGGCGCATGATTTTGGTAGGGCATGGAGTTTTGGTAGCAAATGTATCAGTCCAAATTTAAACTAATGATCGATTGCTCCTTCTTGTAATTGTGATATTGTGATAGCTAAATGCATAGGGATTGGTATCTAATATTAGGGTTGGCTAGCTCCTTCAAGGTCTTTCCTTGTTCAGTGCCATCTCTTCAAATTTGATGTGCTTAATTTCAGAATTTGATGAAGCAATGTAAAATAACATGATTATCTTCAATTTCTTTTCGCAATCTCTTGAATGTTCTTTAGATCTTAGGGTCAAAAGAGTATAATGTGCCTAGTCTGGACCCGGTTATGCACCTTTAATATGAAAACTCTATTACACAATAAAATAATAAAAAGCTTCGAAACTTTATGGTTAACTGTAAAACATAAATTCTATTTGTTTAGAAAATATAAAACAGAAAGAAAATCAACTAATAAACTCAATGGCATATGTTCCTCGACAACTGTGCCATTTTTATAAAATTCTATTTGCATCAAGTTTCTCAAACAAAATTAAGTTCCCTCTAAAATGTAATACAAGGCCAACTTAGGTAGAATCCTATGAACACATGCTAATTAAGTCTATTGTATTATATTCTTTCTTTCACAAGTTAAAATTGGGGGTTTGAATGGATTTGAAATTGAAAATCGACAACAAAATAATAAAAATAGAAAACACAGAAAAACGAAAATAGTAAATAGAGTAATGAAATACTAACCAAATAGTCAATTGCATAAAAGTAGTATTCAAAATATAACGACTCAAACTGCTTCATCTCATCACCTCATACAAAATATTAGATTGACATTAACCGATAAATCTAGGATGTTAGGTTGTTGAGTTATTATTAACTTCAAGAAATGTTTGGAGTTATGAGCAATTTTGGCCAAAGTAAGAAAGATGTAATCCAAAGAGAAAAGGAGAATCTAATTATGTTTAGAAGATAAAATCACTTAAAAATTGGAAAATAAAACCAAACAAGCATGGTTGAGGCATTGTCTTATACAATAATACAAGTCAGGTGCAATGCCAGCCTGTTGTAGATGTCAAACATAATGTCATGCATAAATACCAATTTCTATATTTTTGGAATTAATATAAAAACCTAATATAAGTTAAAGTATTAACCATAACATTTGGACTATACAGGAAGCTTCTGTCACTAACATTGTATCTTCATTCCTTAGGTTTAGGCCTCATGTCCAAAAGCCTCTCAAGTGGTTGTCTGCCAATTGGACATCTATTTGTTTGGAACCTCAAAACCTTTACACATCCGCTACACATACACTATAAGGAAACAAATCCAAAACCAATCCACATCCGTTACACATACACTACATGGAAACAAATCCAAAACCAATCCACAGTTCAAATCAGGCAAAGGCAACAATCAGTCATAATTATATTTATGTTCCACTCATTGAGTTGCATCCTTTTGCCACTCCGAAAACATCATTCACTTACAGATTAATCACGACACCATATTTATTATTATAAGAAAGGGAGTAAAGTCATACTCCCTTTCCGGTGGACTCACACTTCATTTGAGAAAGAAAAATGAAGAGCAAAAATTAATGCAATGGTTATTAAAACTCCACTGATAATAAATTTGGCATAATGTACCTCGAAGACTGCTGAAACTTCGCAGGCAAACCGCTATTATTTTGTTACTCCGTTACCTACGAATATGTATACCATGCGCATCAATACGTCACCTTTCTATAATATATATTTTTTTTAAATCAACTCCTTCCGAACAAGATAACAACAACTCTTGTAAAGATAAAATAAAGGAACCGAAATTAGAAGAAACCCTAAACTCAAAACCAAAGACCTCAAAATAATTATGGTATCAAGATGATGTAATTTGTGGTTGTTTAGGATTATATACAACCCTTTTGCTTCAAATCACAAATAATACGAAAAAAATTAGAGTACCTACGTTTGACGCTGTGGCGTCGTGATGACAAATGCTCTACGGTTAGCGGTAATGATTTTGAGCAAAAAGTACCTCCGTGACCGTTCGCAGTTTGTGACAGTGTGAGAGAACGAGAACCTGTGAGATGTGTGAAAGAAGAAAAAAAACACACCAGAATGGAAAGATATTGAAACGCACGAGAATAGGAAGAAGAAAACAAAAGAAAAAGTTTAAGTTTCTTATTAATTTAAGTTTACATACGAAAAAATTTCGTATGTAATGTTTAAGTACATACCGATAAAATTCATAAATAATATTCCATATGTAATATTTAATTTATATATGAATATAATCTGTAGATAATATTCCATATGTAATGTTTAATTTACACACAGATTTATATCTATATATAATATTTCGTATGTAATGATTAATTTACATATAAATTTATATCGGTATGTAATATTTCATAGATAATTTTTTTTTGTAGTGTAGCTCATGTGGTGACTATTGTCTATTAGAGCGTCTATCAACAATTAAATTGTAGAAACATAAAATAAAAACTAAAATTAAGTAAAAGAACAAGTAAAAATAACATTGAAAAAAATATAATTCAAAAACTGGAATTAAAATGGATAGAGAATAAGATTACAGTAACGAAACTAAAACATAACATGTACTAAACGGTTAAAATAAGACTATGCTATACCTAAATTAAAAAAAAAACATAAATAAATTCAAAAACTAAACACAATTTTATTTTACTAAATTTTCTCCAGATTTGACGTTTTATCAATCATCGTTAACAGACTGTCTAATTCTTGTTCTTGTTGTAATAGTGAAAGTATAAGTATTTAATCATATTCAAAGACTTAAGAATGCAAGAATTATAAATGGAAAAATTATAAACTACAAAAGCTTAGAAATGAACAATGGAATTCTCCAAAGGAAGAAACAAATAAACTATAAACAAAATATATCTCTAATTCTTATTGCCTAACGAACTAAAAACTGTAAAATTGAGAATAGAAAATAAAGCATAATAGGAATTAAAATTGAAAGAAATTAAATGCATAAACTGAATCATAAAAAGAAGAATTAAAAGAAACGTAATAAAGAGAAGAAATTTTCATTCAAGAATTGTAAAATATCAAATAAAAACCATGGTTAAGTTACCTTCCATCTCGAATGCAAGAAACTAAAATTGAATTTCTTGTTTAACGAAAAACACACATAATCAATCAATTTGTATATTTAAAGAATACAATTCTTAATAAGAATTGAAGAACATAGGAGTTCGAGAACAAAAAATAACTTGAACAAGTAAATGCTAATACTTCTAACTATAACAAATCAATTGCTCCAGATGTATAAGAACATGAAAAATAGAAAAGCATAAAAGAAGATGGACTGTAGATGACAGATGAAGAAATGCGAGATAATTGAGAACAAAGAATCTAACAGACAGGAACTAAAACTTTGTAACCTATAAAAACAGAAAACTGAAAATTGTCTTGATTGAATATGATCTAGCATCGTGTTGTCTTAATTTTCTTCATATATTCCCTATATATAATGTTTTTGAATCAATTACAAATAAACGGGTCTAAACTAAAACCAAAATGAACACATAAAAGTGATAGAATAGAATATTAAGAATATAATATTTTGTCATTATTACTTATAATTCTTAATATTCTATTCTATCAAAAAGATCTATATTACAAAGTATACTAAACATTCCCTTTTAGCTTCATCGTCTATAAACTATGCACAATAGCTCTAAACTCCAGAAGTCATATTCTAAGTGTCTAAGTTGAAGTTCTAAAATAAGAAATTCAATGAAAAAGAAATTAACTAAAATAAATCTCTACAGAAAATGATATAAAAAATAGTAAACTAATGTTAGTTGAAGAAAAATACAAAAAAATACAACCTAAAAATACAAAATTTGATTAATATTTATAAGAACTCTTATTTACTTAAAAAAAATGTAAATCTATACTAAATATAAGAAACAAGTAAAGAAAACAAAAATACATAGAAGACATAATAAAACTATATATATGTGAGAACAAAATTAGAACTATAAATCAATGAACTAGGGATAAATTTTGAAATGAATATTTAATGGATTTTTTAAACAAGTACATATTATTCCCAAACATGTTTTTTTTTATTTACCTACATACTAAAAAACAGAGGGTGAAAATCATGATATTCGTACCAACAAGTACATGCTACCCATAAAATTACATAAATACTCTTCCACTTGTTGATGGCAAAGTAGTAGGTGATATCAAATTTTAGAAGGGATTGGTTGGGAGCCTGCGACAAAGGGCGGATAGATGGGGCACCATGAACCATGATCGACGTCCTCTTTGAATTTGTGGGTGTTTTTGTCCTGAAATCGTACCACTTGACGAAGAATTAAAGTTTTTAATGAGAGGCTTGTCCTTGAAGTTTTTCTAAGAGAACATAAGCAAGAAGTGTAGTGCCTCGACAAAGAAACTGAGAAAAGAGAATGTGAGAGATGGTTGTGACTCATTCCCAAAAAAGAGACATTTTAAATTTTCTTTTTTACCTAAAATACACTTGTTATGTTAGTTTTTATCTTATGTGAAATAATAAGTAACATGAAAGTTCTTACTATATTAAATCAAAACATAAAACATCATTACCATATAAGCTCAAAAAATAGAAACTAATATAATAAACTAATTATATTTACAAAACTATTTAATATGATAAGTAACTTATAATCATAATAATAAATTATCATAAAACATTATGTTTTTTTTTTCATAACAAATTCTCATGTTGCCGTGACTAGTATATAGGATAGTTATTAATTGATTACGGATTTACAGTGATGGTGTAACGTTATATATCAGCGAGTGAGCAAAGAGGAGATCTAAAGTACAATGGGGTGAGATTGGGTGAGAGTGAGATAGTTTGCTAGGATACATTACTCTAATTTTGTAAACTTTATTTTGTATATAGTAGGAAAAGCCCATTTTGTCTTACTATTTATTTAATTTTTTATCACTGATAAAAAAAAGTAAGAAATGCCATATGTTTGCGTAGAAAGAGAAATACAAGTTTTTTAATATGTGGGACAGGTAGTTTAGGAACGACAAGCTACACTCCCACTAATTGTCATGTTTACTTTCAAACCACAAATACCTACAACCACACTCCCACTATCGTGTTTACTTTCAAACCACAAATTCTAACTTCGTCTTTCGTGATAAAGATGTGGGGTTACATTTAGAAAATATACTTGTACTATGAACAAGTTAAGATACATGATTTTATATCCATTTTGATATTTAACAATTTTAAGAATAATTTTTAGGAAACTATATAAATTATAAATTAAATTAATATCATTAAATCAATTAATTAATTTTCTTAAATTTTAAACTAGTTAAAAGAATAATGTATTCCTTTATTCTAAATTCTAAATTCCACTATTAAACGAATTAAATCAGTCATGTGTAATGCCAAATCTGACCTAAAGAGTAGCATTTATTGCTTTAGCCTTTATCGACTACAGGTAGGTAGACTGACATGTATAGAAGCATAAATAATACTAATAATAATTTATAGTTATAACATACTATAGCCAAAAGGATGGAGTTGACAAAAGTGATGTAACTAACAAACATGTCCTTCAAAACAGTTCTTGTAATAATGGCCATGCACACTTAGAGGAGCAATGTAAGCAAAGAGGGAAGGTAGCAATGGCTATGGTGTGCGGTGACAGCAGGAGATAGAAGAAGGAACCGTGTACAGGCTCGAGAATCTGTGCAGCTAGCAAACGCCAACGAATAAAACAATGCTCAGGTTCCCACATTTTCATCAGGTCCCTTTCTTCTGAGTTTTCTTGAAAAAGTCAAAAATCTTTTATATATATATATATAGATATAGATATATATGTATATATGTGAGCCAACCAGCATTGTGGTTAATTAATAAAACCAAATCTCTGACCAAATCATGTCTCACACGACATTATTGTAGTAGCATAGATTAATGTATGTATTTATGTGACTTGTGCCCGGATGCCTCGGTTGGAGTTGCTGGTGGCGTGTTCCGTGGTTGAAAACACATGCATGCAGTTCAGTGATTGAGAACATAATCACTTATTAATTGCACAAAAATCTGGATTACTTTGGTTTTCAAATCACACTTGTGTGTCTCATAAAGGGACAATTTCTTAGATGTGATAGATTAGGGACTACGCGTTTAGTTTCTACGTCAAATAAGCTTTTAAGTGCTGTGTCCCACATTAATACAGTAATGTTATTGACTAATTAAGATATGATACGTGTATGATTAGTTTTATGTAATTTTGGTTTAGAGAAGAAAATGAACATAAAAGAAAGAAAAAAAAATTAGATGATCTTTTTGTTATCTAATAAATTTTTCTTCTTTGATTGTTTTGAAAATATGTTTACAAAATGGCATTAATATTGTTAAAAATAATAATGTTAAGGGTGTGTATACATTTCTTTTGGAAAGAAGACTATTTCTATTTCTTATCAGTCAATTTAGAAAGGACGTACTTTTATACGTAGAACCGATTTTGTCCCTGTTTGTCTTAATATGAAACTGGCAGCAGAAATAAGAAGATACATCATTTTCATCTTCTCCTTATGTTATAGTACATGCAAATATTTTTCTCATTTCCACAATGCTTTAAAATTAAAATATAATATTTAAATTATAAATAAATAAGCACTATTGATTTTAATAGGCTGGAAAATTAATAATATAAAAGGAAATTTAATAATAATATTATTTCACTTTAAGAGGTCTACAGCAAATTAAGCATGTCTTATTAAAATTAGAATTATAATTTCTGTAAGATTTTAAGTTTGAAGTGAACAAAGAATGTAATTAGAACAATAGATCCATCTAAAGCTTGTTAACCTTATTATTTGAAAGATATTAATCATCAACAATTTTTTTGACAGAAAAAAACTGATGTTCAATGAAATACTTAGAAAGACAAAAATCGGGAGAGAGATTTTCACTTCCTTAATTATTTTCCTTTTTTTCATTTTAATCAAAGAACATGCAAAAATATTTTACTTTTAACTTACTCTAGTGTTTTTTTTTATTATTATTATATGGTGTTAACTGCTAAGTTTAAAAAAGAGAAAAAAATATTTAAATTAAGAAAAAGAAAATAAAAACAAGTAAAATGTAAAATATAATTATTTATTATTATTAATTTTATTTATTATATTAATTATTTTTTAATATATAAAATTTTAAATATTAATAATATAATCAATTATATCAAAATATATAAATAAAAATGTATAAATACTAATAAAATATTTATGATATAATCAATAATAAAATATATCAAAAATAATTTATTTGCTTATAATATAATTGATTATGTCAAAAAAAAAAGTTCATGTTTTTGCGGAAAGCTAACATTATCATTTTATTTTAATATTTCCATGCATTTTTTTTTTCATATGTTTCACGTCTTACACACTCTAAAAAAGTTCATCCACACTTTCATCATGAGCACCACCATCCCCTAAATCTATTTCACTAACATTAGCAATGGAATCATAGGCTGACAAGTGGAAATTGCAGATTCAGCAGCAGCCACTGCCTCCGTTGTTTTAAGATCAGTGACACCAACCATCAAATCCATTTCAGATTCATTTCAAATTAGAAATACACAAATAAAAAATATAACCAAAACTTGAAACATAAATATATCAAATCAAACTAAATTTTAATTTATTTCAGGGATATCTCAATCCTTATGTAATAAAAAAAATATAAATGAACGGGAGCATGAGGGGACCACTGGAAAACATGGAGAGTTTGTTACTGTAGATGAAAACGTGGCAAGCGATCCACTAAGCAAAGGAAAAAGAAGGAGCTCTCGTAGGAGCATCCCTCATAAGCAATGGGAACTGTACCATCCAGGCTAAGAATAGAATGTAATTCTTCTTCCGTTTCTGAATTTTCTCTTCCCTTGCTGAGTCACCATTCTTTGCTTACCCTTACTATCTTCTCTGCAGGTGATGAACAGTGAATCTCTCATTACATTGTTATTATCCTTTTGATGCTTATAATATAACAGTTGCGTTCTATTTTGTTTGGTACTGTTATTTTCCAAAAAAATACACTTCCAGTTGATCTCCCTTCATTCCAAATCCTTCGTTTACTTTAATTCCCCTTACAATTGGTGCTTTCATTGACCATGGAGACTCGTTTGTCCACCATCGTTGCCGAGCTTGCAAATCACGATAGTGAACTCAAACGACTCATGGATCTCTTGGAATTGAGAGATCAGGAACAGAGGGCTCACTCCAACCAGATCGCCTCTGCTGCAACAGCTCGTTTGGATCGTTTGCAAGCACTCCTTGAAACCGTAGCTCAACAAGCAACAAGTTCCCATGGTGCTACGAGCTCGACGCCTCCTTCTCAAAACCCTCGTTCCCCATTTCAGGTTCGAAATGTGAAACTCGATTTTCCACGGTTCAATGGTTCTGACGTCCTTGATTGGATTTTCAAGGCTGAGCAGTTTTTCGATTATTACACGATTCCGGATGCAGATCACATCACTATAGCTTCGGTTCACATGGACAAGGAGGTTATACCATGGTTTCAGATGGTTCAGAAAACAGAGCCCTTCCTTTCATGGCTTCATCTCACTCAAGCTCTGGAAACGGAGTTCGGACCCTCCCCATTTGAGTGTCCCCAGAAGGCTCTCTTCAAATTACAGCAAACATCTACGGTTGCTGCGTATTATCTTGAATTCATGGCACTTGCGAATCGATCGCCGGGGTTACCTGCGGACGCGCTGTTGGCTTGCTTCCTTGGAGGTCTTCTTCCCGATTTACAACGTGAAGTCATTGCTCACTCGCCTCCGACCCTGTTACGTGCGGTGGTATTGGCCAAAATTTTTGAAGAAAAATATGTGCCTCGTTCAACACCCATTTTCCTTGGGTCCAACGTCAGGCCCACATCGTCTTTTGCCCCCCCAAAACCCACGGTTGCTCCACGACCTGCACTGCCACCGGGTCCTGTGATTAACCCGACTTGGACCCAGCTTCCAGGCCTTTCGCCCACGCTGCCAGTTCGCCATAATCTCATTCGCAAACTGAGTTCTGCGGAGATGCAGCTGCGACGTTAAAAAGGACAGTGTTTTACCTGTGATGAGAAATTTTCTCCCTTCCACCGTTGCCCGAATCGTCAGGTCATGATCCTTCAATGGGATGATTCAGATGACGAACCTATTTCAGTGGAGGAACCACCTTCATCTCCCAGTGATCCTCCTATGTCCCCAGATCAATCTCCAGTAGTGATGCATCTCTCATTACACGCTATGTTGGGAGGTAATGGCGCCGGTACTATTAAAGTTCTCGCAGCAATACGTGGGAGTCCTATTCAGGTTTTGATTGATGGTGGAAGCAGTGATAATTTCCTCCATCCTTGCTTGGCTAAGTTTCTGAAATTGGAAGTGGAACCTGCCCCCCCACTTCGTCTCATGGTGGGTGATGGATCCAAGTTGCACGCCGAAGGTATGGTTCGAGAGTTACTCGTTTCGATTCAAGGTCTTCAACTTTGTCTACTTGTAATTTTGCTCCCTGTGGCTGGTGCTGACTTGATTTTGGGAGCTGCTTGGCTGGGCTCCATTGGTCCCCATGTACATGATTACATTGCTCGGAATATCAAATTCACTTATGGTGGTCAAGAATATACGTTTCAAGGCCAAATTTCATCCTCACCACACCCTGCTCAGGTTCATCACCTAAAACGTTTTCGTGTTATTGATGTCATTGCAGAATGCTACACCATTGAATGAAATTTTATTGTTGAGCCTCCTACAGAACAATCCCAAGCTGTTTCTCCAGCACTACAACAACTTTTGGATTCCTTCCAATCTATTTTCTCAGTTCCCTTTGGTTTGCCTCCACCACGTTTACAGGATCACACCATTCCTTTGGTTGAAGGTTTTGCTCCAGTTCAAGTTCGTCCTTATTGTTACCCTCACAGTCAAAAGGAACAAATTGAGAAGATGGTTCAAGATATGTTGGATAAGGGCATCATTCAACCCAGCCGCAGTCCTTTCTCTTCTCCCATAATTTTGGTTAAAAAGAAAGACGGCTCCTGGCGTTTCTGCACTGACTATAGAGCCTTGAATGTGATCACAATTAAAGATAAGTTCCCGATTCCTACGGTTGATGAACTATTAGATGAATAACATGGTGCTGTTTATTTTTCTAAATTAGACCTTCGCTCCGGATATCATCAAATATTAGTTGCTCCTACTGATCGTTATAAGACTGCTTTTCGAACACATCATGGTCACTATGAGTGGCTTGTGATGCCGTTTGCGTTGACTAATGCTCCTGCTTCTTTTCAGTGCTTGATGAATCACGTATTTAGAGGCATGCTTCGCAAGTTTGTTCTGGTGTTTTTTGATGACATTTTGTTTTACAACTCTTCTTGGCTCTTGCATTTGGAGCACTTGCATATTGTTTTGGAGACCTTGCAACAGGAACGCTTATTTGCCAAGGCCTCCAAGTGTCTCTATTGACTACTTGGGGCATCGCATTTCTGCTGCCGGTGTTGAAATAGATCCGAGTAAGGTTTCGGCTATCATTGATTGGCCTCAACCTACTCCCTCACTCAACTCAAAGGTTTTTTAGGTCTCACGGGCTACTATCGCAAGTTTGTGAAGGGTTATGCATCAATTGCTGCACCTCTAACCGATCTGACCAAGAAAGATGCTTTTAGATGGACCATGACTGCAGACCAGGCCTTTAACGATCTCAAACGAGCGCTGACTTTTGCCCCTATATTGCGATTGCCAAATTTCAGCGTGCTTTTTGTCCTAGAAACATATGCATCCGAACTTGGCATTGGCGCGGTCTTAATGCAGGATGGTCACCCCATCACTTACTTTTCCCAAAAACTCTAATCTTGGATGCATAAACAATCTGCGTACGTCCGGGAACTCTTTGCAGTTACTCAAGCCATGGCAAAGTTTCGTCACTACTTACTTGGGCATAGATTCATCATTGGAACAGATCATCGGAGCCTGAAGGAATTGCTTAGCCAACCTTTACATACACCGGAGCAACAACAATGGTTACCCAAATTCCTTGGTTATGACTTTGAAGTTCAATACAGACCAGGCAAGGAAAATCTGGCAGCGGATGCTTTATCTCGTAGCATGTTCTTAGCCTTGTCTACTGCGGAACCTTCTTGGTTGTTACAAGTTCAACAGAGTCTTCAGGCTGACCCTCATTGGCAGAATATCTTGACTACCACCCGCACATCTTCTCCAGGATCAACGCCTTTCACTTGTTATAATGGTCTGTTATACTGGAAAAATAGACTTGTCATTCCAGAAGGCTCAGGTTTGCGTCCTCTTATCCTGAAGGATTTTCATGATTCTTTAGTGGGTGGCCATGCCGGTATTGCTCGAACCACTGCTCGCATTTGTGCCTCTTTTTATTGGTCTGGCATGCACAAAGATATCAAGAAGTATGTGCAGCATTGTTTGTTATGCCAACAAACAAAACACTCCACTTCTCTTCCTTCGGGTTTATTGCAGTCGCTTCCAATTTCGAAACAGGTTTGGGAGGATATTTCTATGGATTTTATTACTGGTTTGCCTGTATCCCATGGATATACTGTGATTATGGTGGTGGTGGATCAGCTCTCCAAGTTTGGACATTTTATTCCTATGCGGACTGCCTTTACTAGTCAGAGTGTGGCGGATGCTTTCATTAGCAACATCGTTAAACTTTATGGCATTCCTCAATCCATTGTCTCTAATCGTGACAAGGTTTTTATTAGTGTATTTTGGCAACATTTATGGCGTGCTCAAGGGACTCAATTGGCTATGAGTTCAGCATACCATCCTCAAACAGATGGTCAAACTGAGGTTTTGAATAAAACATTGGAAATGTATCTTCGTTGCTTTGCTTGTGACAACCTGAAGGATTGGTTTCGCTGCCTTCCATGGGCTCAAACAGTGCAGTATTGTACTGCATAACAGCCTGGGCACCACTCCCTTCAAAGTGCTTTATGGCCGAGATCCGCCTCAAGTTACTCGCTACCAGGTGCAACTTTCGTATTCGTCTTTAGTTCAGCAACAACTGCTCAACCGTGATGCCCTCCTGCGCAGCCTCAAGGAGAGATTAGCTCGTGCCCAAAACTTTATGAAGTTTTTTGTAGATAAGAAACACAAGGATTTGCACTTTGAGATTGGTGACCTAGTGCTTATTAAGTTGCAACTGTATCGTCAACACTCGATTGCTCTGTGTCGTAACCAAAAATTGGGGCATAAATACTTTGGTCCTTTCAAAGTTCTTGAACAAATAGGGTGAGTAACATATCGTCTTGTTCTTCCAATGGAGGCCCGCATCCACAACGTGTTTCACGTCTCGGTACTCAAGGCATTTAAAGGAACGACCACTGATTCTTATATACCAGTGAAAGATCTCCCTATTGCTACTGTTCCAAAATTGATTCCCAGTTCGGTGTTGGATGCTCGAATGCTCATCCGTGGGTCCATCCAGATTCCTCAAGTATTGATTACATGGAATTCTGCTCCTCCCTCTACTGCTATTTGGGAGAATTTTCCTGTGATCTGCCAAGCCTTTCCCAACTTCCACCTTGAGGACAAGGTTATTTTTCGGGTCTGGAGTATTGTAATAAAAAAAATATATAAATGAGCGGGAGCATGAGGGGACCACTGGAAAACATGGAGAGTTTGTTACTGTAGATGAAAACGTGGCAAGCGATCCACTAAGCAAAGGAAAAAGAAGGAGCTCTCGTAGGAGCATCCCTCATAAGCAATGGGAACTGTACCATCCAGGCTAAGAATAGAATGTAATTCTTCTTCCGTTTCTGAATTTTCTCTTCCCTTGCTGAGTCACCATTCTTTGCTTACCCTTACTATCTTCTCTGCAGGTGATGAATAGTGAATCTCTCATTACATTGCTATTATCCTTTTGATGCTTATACTATAACAGTTGCATTCTATTTTGTTTGGTACTGTTATTTTCCAAAAAAAATACACTTCCAGTTGATCTCCCTTCATTCCAAATCCTTCGTTTACTTTAATTCGCCTTACACCTTATACATAAATAACAAATATAAGTTCAACATTGAAATAAACAACAACCACAAAAGAATGAGATGCAAACATAACCACAAATGTGCCCCACGCCTATAATTGAGCTACAATAATAACCTGTCTCCATAGACTTTTAAATTTAAAACATCATCATAATCAGAGAATCCTGCACTTGCCCCGTAGCCTCCTCACAATTAGAAATTGCAAGCTTCATGCAGATTCCTAGTAAATTCCATCCAACCTTCAAAATTCCAGCCTATACCATTTGGTAGCTTCCCCAAAGTTGCGGTTGAATTTGTTGACTAGTAAGCCTACAAGCTTGATGGTACAAAGTCCACATTATGAAAGCAATGTGTTAAAAACATTTTCATCGTGCTGCAACTCCATTTGACTGCATGCATAAAAGACACATATTAGGGAGTTTATGAAATATGAAGAGATAACATCAAGAATAGAGGGGTAGACACCAGAAGTACGTTATGTGTCATGTGCTAAATAAATGAAAAAATAACAAATCATCTCTTCTTCATGTTTTGGGGTTGCAAGTATGGGATATATGTAATAACTGGGCACATGTTAGCATTGTACAACATTGCTCTCCTAAATAACAGTTTTAACAAGGAATTGAATATATAGTTATCTTCAAGAAGGAAAGATGGATGTAGAAAAGATTTTTTATCTAGCTCAAAGGAATGTTTGGTCCTGGATAACAAACAAAAATCTTAGAACAAATTCCCCTACTAGGAATAGTGTCTATGTCCATTACAGTGCATTAAAACCATGCAGTAAATATCAATTTGTTTTACTAAATACTGTTAGCATACAAAAGAGGAATTGAGATTAGGAAATATATAAGGGGCATGACTGAAGGTAGTGTAGAGGAAATTTTTGCTTTCTTGTGCAGGTACAAGCAATCTATTTCAACGAAGCAGGAAAAGATAATTTCTCATTAGGTTTGCATGGGAGTAGTCATCAACATGCAGAGCAGTGAATTTTCTGAAAAGAAGATATTCACATGGAACAGTGCAACACTTTGGGCTGGAAAAACATCAATGTAAAGATGTAATTTTACCACAAATAATACAAAATGACAGTACAAAAAGGCCAATATTTACTAAACCTTCGGATATAAATTTACCTTAGAACTACTTTTACTCTTAAAGAGCAATAAACATTGTCCATATTATCTTCAAGGATTTTGATCCTGGAAAATTAAAATAAATCATGAATATAAATATAAAAATTAATAATAATTTAAAAATGTAAAGATATAGAAATATTAATAAAAAAATAAATAATATTACAATTTACTTTGTTTGATAGAACATTTGAAGTGCTAAATGATAAACTTCCTAACAAAGTAGCTATTTGATATCTTATCTCCCTTTCAATATTTTGCTTCATTTGATCATGTTGAGCTTTCATAGCAAGCTGGTGATTTTTGATTAGTTGACGTTGAGACTGCAATTCACTTTGAAGTTGAAGGTTGGTCTCTTCTTGCTTTTGAATAACGTTGGTCAAAGTTTACACTTCTGACTCTAAAGCATTTGCTCTCTTTTGTGCATCATTCGTTTGACTTTGAACAAGTTGTCTCTCTACACTTCTTTTCGTCATTGACACACTTCTTATACGTTGTGAGTGATTTGGTTTTGTTTCCAATATAAATTCAAAATGTTTCACCAATGGGACAGGTGCTCTTGAAATATCTTCTCGATATACTTCACCCACATTTTTCAAATTTTCCTATGCAATATTATCACAAAATATTATGACACATGTCAAAATACAAAAAAAAAAAAAAAAAAAAAAATAATTTTT
>Ga0209489_101781_pt1 | contig 44230 bp, 36 predicted proteins | sample SiratrowhiteBW_FD_187527 | JGI IMG/M metagenome (GOLD analysis project Ga0209489, IMG submission 187527) | Root nodule microbial communities of legume samples collected from California, USA - Siratro white BW (SPAdes) (version 2) | ecosystem: Host-associated > Plants > Roots > Nodule | place... | reverse complement strand
ATACAAATAATTAATTCAACCAACAAATCAATAAATCCTCCATAAGAAACCCTATAGAATCAAAATTTAGACCAGGGTTCAAACGAACAATATGTCATCTTTTTCTAACTTAAAAAAAAAAAAAAACAAATTATACAGCATAATAACCTTTAACATTCGTACAAAAGCTAGCTGCCACAGCATAATAATGGTTTACCCTAAAATCTCCCCCCTTATTTTAGTAAACTTCTTCATAAAAACTTAAAAAAAAAAAAGTGATTTTTTTTATGAAATAATGAAACTCTTCCAAAAAAAAAAATCTATAAATTAATTCTTAGACTTCTAAAAAAATATCTTATTTTTTGAAATATTTATGAAGAAGTTCACCGAAACCAAAATTAACTATAACAAACCTACGGTGGCAGATTGACGTATCAAGAGTAATCATAGGTGTCGTCATCAGGGCTTCCTATTGGCATGTACGTTTGGTTTATATAACCATTGCGATAAGACATGCGAAGGGCATAATTTGTATAAAGCTCCCAATTGCACCCTTTCTCGCAATAGGAACCACTTCGAAACCCTAAAAACTGACCAATTTCTTTTCTCCCCTGTCTCAACAAGCAATTGTATCTTATGGTGGTGAGAAGCTTCAGTTGAACGTCGAACGTGAATGGCTTTGCGTTAGAGGAATCCAATAACCCTCTCTTAACGTCATTCTCGCTGGATATGCATTTGATTCTCACAACCTCACCTGGTATTTTCGACGTGATATTCACTCTTAGTTTCGGATGAAGCAATTCACCCCACATGGAATTCGAGGCTTCGGAAGAGCCTGCAAAAACCAACGTGAAAAACACGATGTTGAAGAAGGCTTTTCCACCACCGTAAGGAACAGCCATTGTTAGGGGGAGGTGATGATTTTGCTATTTTCACATTTCTGACATTAAACATCGTACGTGTATATATACACACATTGGTTTTACGTCAAATTGAGGAGGACGAAAGATTGGAAGTTGTTAATGCTATGTTGCTAATTAACCATATGTGGTTTCTTAATTTCCTTCTATTGCCACACGTTTTGGAGTCATTACAGATATTTTTGGTTGGTGTTTCGTTCCACTGAGGTGAATACTAATTTGCGATTTTGCTATAAAAAGGAAATATTTAGAAACTCACCAAATTTTATTTATGATGCATTTTTAAGTAATTTTGTATGTTTACTTTTACCCTAAAATATTTTTAGATTTAAATTTTATAATTTAAATAATTGTTTTTAATATATCGCGACAACGAATTTATTTTCAAAGAGGAATAAGAAATAACTAAAGAATTTTATATTTTAAAATTTACTCATTATAATATATTAAAACTTATGCGTAATGCAAAAATAAAAATTACTATTGTTTTTTCTATCCTCATACGCTTCTAAAGTAATATAAAAAGTAACTTTATTCATATTATATCAAATATTGTTTTTACTATTTTTTCATATAAAATGATAAAACATATACTTTATAATGTAATGTAAGATGAAATTTTATTTATTTATCTTTTCGGTGTAAATGTGTTTTTAATATCATCAAATATAACTTCATCTGTTTTTAGCTTTTTTTAAAAATATTTGTTAATTTTAATTTCTTGACAATTTTAAATATCTTTTAGTGTTTATCAATAATTGTAGTTTAACACTATAAGTGGAAAGCATTAATTAATGTACTCAAACAAATATAATTAAGATGATTAAACAAATTACGTTATATATTTATTATTTAAATAAAAAAATTCATTCAATAAAATAAGGTAATTAAACAAATTACTTTTTCATTCAATAATTTAATTTTAACGTTAAATTTTCGTTAAAATATTATAATGTATTTGGAACTTATATTTATTTTACATACGTGAATTTTGATATTATAATGTTAGCTTAAATATATTTTATGTTTGTGCAGATCTTATCGTATCTTATTTTAATTTCTAAACACTTTTATCACTTTTAATAACTACAATCAAGTTTGTACTACCCAGCTCATGACGACCACTAGTTGCCCTAAGTCGACAACTTCCCTACCGAAGAGTAAATCGGTAGTCTAAGCATGCAAGCAACCTCTGGCAAGACAGCCTGTAAAAGCTGACAAAACGTAAGATTTAAGCCAACTTTGAATCCTTTAAATAAGTGGATAATGAAGGTCAAAGGTATGCATTATTGAACAAGAACTCACTTAGCTTCGATAATCGAATACTTACTCGAGCGTCGGAGTGTCTTCGCAGGTACACCCCCTGTCGTGGCTTGGGCGGATACTTGACGGGCGTAGGCGAGAACTTAACAGACAGAGACAAGCACCTCCAGGATAAATGCCCAAACCGAGAACATTCTAATAGAGCGAGCTTGGACTGTTCGGGCTGTGTGGAAGGAAACTCTGAAGGTTCCCAAATCTTGTGTAAGAACAATTGGCACCCACCGTAGGGCGGAGAAGAATCAATTCAAGGAATTCAATGGCATCAATAAGCATAACTCAATTCAACTCGAGAGTGACTGGCATTAAACATGTGGGAATACTCTAACATGGTGGAGATAAAGGAGAACTCGTAGACCTAGATGGCCGAGTAGTGGGAATACTCCAACATGGTGGAGATAAAGGAGAACTCGTAGACCTAGATGGCCGAGTAGTGTAAGGCTGACATAGCCAAAGTATTTTCACCGACACTGCCTATAATGAAAAGTTGATGTCCTCCTCATCATTTCCATTCTCCTTTTCTACTATATTTTCGGCTCCGTCAATACTTCATTGTCAAGACCGAATAACTTAACCAAATTGCAGCAATTAGCAATTAGAGTGTTTCAACGATCAACATGTCGGATATTTCATATTTAAACTTTATCCGTAGCGATACCTAAATCAACATCGAAGTTCGACATCGTAATTCTCTAAGCCTTCGGTCTCACTAAGAACATTTCCTCTAGGAAGCCGAAAGCTGCTCAACAATTTTAAATCTTTATCATAATAGGCTATGACTCCTCCGAACCGACTGAAACTCTCAACTTAGTCGCTATACCCAATCCGTCTCCTTTCATCGTCATCCTCACTACTAACATAGCTAATGCCGACTCCCATCCCAGACAAACTCTTCGGCCATGTGTGCATCTCCTCAACCACATCGTTTTTTTTCCACCTTCACGACTGAACTAAGTGATTTGATTTTTGAGGTCCTCGGTTAGAAAGATGAAAAGCAAGATCATATGTGATGTCATTGGATGGAGCAAGATCACGAATTCCCCCGTGAAGTTCACGCAACCTTCTTTATTTACTTTTATCATTGGCGAGGGGCAAAAGTGAATCTGGTGTTTTTACTTTATGTGACCTTCACCCACTCATTTTAATACACTTTGGAAATATCTTCCATCGTGAAATGTGCCATTAAAAGTTACATTTATTATTTATTACTTAGTATATAAATGTACTGGAACATGCCGTGCTTCATTTCCAAGCCATGACTCATCCATCCAATTGGACAATAGTTATTAAGCAAATAATCAACACTGGGGAGATAACCAGTATCGGGCTTTATTTTAGCTCCAAGAGAGGAAACCTCTGGACAATAGTTGGAGGCTTGTAAGGCAATGACAAAGGAGAGCAATCGGCTTGGTTCTACTCTGATCATGGGAGGAAGTTCTCGGAAAATTTCCAATGCAAGGTAAATAATAAAAAAAAATCCAATTATTATTGAACCCCGTTCTCGGTAATTCATTACTTAGCTTTTGGATTAAAACATTCTTCATCTTGCAACAGTGGCATTATTTGATTCTGTCAAATCCACCTTCCACCCACCCTTGCAACCGTTGCACCTTCCACTCACCCGGACACTGGAAGGTAGGCTTAGTTTAGTTCATCTCCGTGTTTGCCTACTCGGGTTCTGACACTGCCCACACGTTCAGCCTTTGTGTCACCGTATCCTTTGGCACCCACATCTCCGAAGGTCGCATGAACTCCACCGTCGCCTTTGACGCCTTCGTTGGTAGCAACATCACCTTTTTCCGTGTTGGTAGTGACATCACTTCTTTTTTGTGGTGTCATCGACATCATCGCCTAGTTCCTGGTCTCCGTGGTGGCCTCCTTCCTCCTGACCTTCGTGACCTCCTCCACAAGTCTCAAACTTACCAGTATAGAAGATTTTCCGCAGGTGTGCTTTGCATACCTTCTGGTACTTGGTGGAATCGATGTTCTCTTTATCACCTGCAAGTACGTAGAGATCACCCTAAGGTCGGTTATATTTGTGAAGTCACAGATCATGACTTTGTTTTAGTGGAGAACTTCGCTGCCCATTAAGAAGTATTTTACTTTTACCTGAGAATGAAAGGGTTTGATGTGTATGACCGCCTGCTGCCTCGCGGAGTCGATTTGCTTTAGAATGGCGGTCACCTTTGGGGTTACCCCTGTCAGTAAGATGTCAATATCCACGAAGGCTTGTAAATCTGCAAGTTCACGTTGAGATATATGGTCTAAACTCCCAAGACCCTTTAATTCTTCAAAAACTTGCACTGTCACCCTCACTCAGGTCGACCTCACGAGACTCATCGAGACCGTGAAGAGAGACATAGTTCTCGGCCTTGGCACCTACACCGTCGCTGCCTTTGTTGTCGCCAACCTCGACACGTTCCTCGCCTTCGGCGACTTTATCCAGAAGCTCCGGTCTAAAGACCCTGTTCGGTTAGGTCTCAAAGCCTTCTACTCGGTCATGAGATAACGTCACTTATGACCCATTCATTTGTGATGGCAGCGCTACCCTTGCATTCTTCAACCCAAAATTTTGTTGCATTTCTCAATTGCTTCTCCGTATGAAGGTTGCATCCACGTTTTTTAAGGGATCAACCGAATATTGCAAATGCTTGTTAGGCAACACCCTCTTGAACATTTTGAAATCAAAGGATGAGAAACCCTCAACTTCATCCTCTTCCTGCTAACTTTGGATTAAAATAATAGCTAACACCAGTATCAACTCTCGAGATGCAAGATTAAATGAGCACCCAACTCGGGGACAAGGTCTTGAAGCACCTTTAAAACCACGAGCCCACTGCTCCTTGTCATCCCAAGACACTCGTTGAAGCATTGAGAACAACATGGTTCTCGGCCATTGCACCTGCACCACCCTCGCATTCATCAACGCCAAGCTCAATTCGCTTCTCACCTCTGGTGACTTTATCCATAAGCTCCGCTCTGACGATGCCGTTCGGTTAGATCTCAACCTTCTTCTCAGACTTCCGCTGCGGTCTCCAATCTCCTGATGACAACCTCCCGGTTCCTCTTTTGGACCAACTCACCTATTCACGGGATCTCTTCCATTGTTTGCACAATCGTATCTTTTCAAGATGGTTGAGATATTGTTGGGCTTTCGCTGAATTCAGTGGTGTAATTACAGTCAACTCTATGCATGCAAGGACCGAACTCTACCAGGACATAGCCGAAGTGTAGTGTATATGAGATGGCTGAAGGGTATCCGGACATAGTCAACAAGACTTATAATCATTAAAGCCAAGTGGAATTAAGTTCAAATGACCGAATAGTATTCGGGTAGGGTGAGTAGTTCTCGGATTGTGCCATGTTACGAGACAACGCAGACAATTACAGTGCCAAACCTCGACCAAACGCTACTCTGCTATACGATTTTGACCTTTATAAATATCAGGTGCGTGGACTCAACACAAGATCGGAAACCATCATCCCAGACCGAAGATATAGCGCCCAAGACAAAAAATCCTAGTCGAGAACAGACACCCTCCAAGCCTCAACAAGAACAAACTCTATATATTTATTTTTGATTGAGAAGTATTCTCAATGATTACTTACTGCTGGCTTGATTGAGTTACCAAGAACAAATTTGGGTTACAGAGCTCTTTGCTACTTGGCAACACACTATCTTTAAGTTGACTGACATGGCCATTTCTCTCTTCCCCTCCCAGATTATCTTTTATTGATTTAAGTTGATGCTATTTTCTTTGTTGGTGTTGCCATGTGTAAAGAGGATATCATGTGCTACAGCAAGCAATGTATGCCTCTTGAGGAATGTTGAACGGACATCTGACCCATATAATGTCTCCCGACTAAATGTGAATTTAACCCATACAACCACTCCATTTAAATGACTAACCGTTTGATTAATCTCTCAGACATTTAGATCGATGCAGGTTTTAGAGAAATACGCTCAATAGGGATCGCGGGACCCAAGGAACCTCAACTAACCTCAACTTGTAGCTACTTTCTATCCGTCGTCACACTTTCTATGTTCTTCCCAACCTCCATTCACTCTTCCCCAGAATGCAAATGTGAAAGAAAATGTAAAAATAGTTTGATTGTTGCTTTAGACTATCACAGAAGAAACACCCGCAAGGTAAACCTTTGGCCAAGTAAGTGGTCAATAATGAAGCATGTGTGACTACTCGGTAATTTCAAAAATGATGTTGTGGGACACGAATCCAATTGAATTATGTGATTCTCGGTTTTCATGTCCTTTGCCATCAGAAGTCTATCATGAAAATATATTGCAGTATCCTCCTTGTTTTAGTTCTGTCCACCCCAAAGAAATCCACTAGTTTCCTGCTGACATGATCAACCAAGAATGACTTCAACACCTCGGTTAAGGGAGAGTTCATTTCCATGAACCCCTACCGATTACAAGACCTCGGTCAAGGGACAGTGTCACTTCATGGTGACCTCCCATAATTCAGAAGAAAATGGGGCAGTGTCACTCCATGGTACCTCCCATAATTCAGAAGAAAATGGGGCAGTGTCACTCCGTGGTGCCTTCCATAACTCAAAAAATAATGGGACATTGTCCTACCATGACCGAGTAGTATGCGGTCACGATCGATATGGCTACCCGATGCTTACAACTACAATCTCATGAAGCTCTCGTGACTAGCCCTCGAGCTTGGGGGGCTAGTGTACTGCCATGACCGAGAACTACACAGTTAGGGCCGACAAGTACTCAGCCTTGACCGACAAGTACTCGGCCTTGACCGACAAGTACATGACCACAATGTGATATAACAGTGCCACAGTTCATCAGACAATTACTGACAGCAGCAGACTGTCAAAAGCTACTCTATCCTCAAACCTCAACCAATAATAATGCTTCTGTATAGTATATAAATACAATGCAAATGAGCCAAACCAAGATATGCTAACCCAATCCTTAAATTGCTAGTCTGACATCCGTGTACCTACTACCTTGGTGCAGGAACGTGAAACATGAGCACCAATTTTTCCCGCTTCATAACGCCTACAAAATTTGCAATCTGTAAGGTGAACGAATACCTTGTCGCTTAATTTTCATCCGAAAACTTGGAGTGACTGATACACTTGTAAACAAACTTTTTCGCTCATAAGATATCGCTCAAGCTTGGGGGGGCAAGTGTACTGCCCAGCTCAGGACGACCACTTGTCGCCCTAAGCTGATAACTTCCGTACAGAGGAGTAAATCAGTAGTCTAAGCGTGCAAGCAACCTCTGGCAAGACAACTTGTAAGAGCTAAGATAACGTAAGATTTAAGTCAACTTTGAATCCTATAAATAAGTGGATAATGAAGGCCAAAGGTATGCATTATTGAACAAGAACTCACTTAGCTTCGATAACCGAATACTTACTTGAGCGTCGGAGTGTCTTCGCAGGTACACCCCCTGTCATGTCTTGGGCGGATACTTGACGGACGTAGGCTATAACTTAACGGACAGAGACAAACACTTCCAGGATAAATGCCCAGACTGACAACATCCCAATAGAGCGAGCCTGGATTGTTCGGGCTGTGTGGGAGGAAACTTTGAAGGTCCCTAAGTCTTGTGTAAGAACAAAGTTTTTATAATTTCAATAATAACTACATGTATTTTTCTGACACTTTTATAAACAAATTATGTATTCAGAGTGAATTTACAAATAAGATCTAGACTGATCAAAATTTGATTTACCAAATTAGAGATATTGGATATGTAATGTTAATATTTTTGGTAATGATGCACATGATTATTTGATGAAATGAAGTCAAAAAAAAAAAACTTGAAGATTTTATTTTTAGAGTTAGTGTGTTATCGTTGTCAATACCAAATTTCGTCCGGGTAAACTTTATTTCAAAAGTGTTCTAAAAGAAAAAAAAATATTTTTCTTAAAAAAAAGTAATAAAAAGATTTTGGAAATGAAGATGCATGGGATTTCTTGAGAAGTAAAGAGGCATGAAATTTCTTGAGATGTGAAGAGGAATGATTTTTTCTTGGGAAGTAAAAAAGGCATGGTCTCTTGGGAAATGAAAAGGCAGGGGCTTTTTCGGAAATAAAAAGAGAGGACTCTCTTTTAAGAGAGGGAGAACACAAAAAGGAAGAAAAAAGGGAGATAGAAAAAACCATCATCATCATCTTCACCACTGAACGACCTTCACAACCACAGAAAAAACACAAAACTCTTCCCATGACACCTTCTTCGAATGGTCGTCACCAACCTCCACCATGAAACTACCTCCAAGTTTCCTTTAAAACCTCACAACCAACAACTCACCCACGGTTTTGCACCAAAAGACACCTCCTTGTTTTTTGCCTAAACACCTTCCAATAACCTCCAAGAAGCCTCCAAAACAACCGAAAACAGAAAATCGGGCTTTGTCGGTACTCCACCACCAACCGCCACCAAACTCGGGTTTCCTGCCTCCATTAGGTGCGTCTCTTTCTCTCTATCTCATTTCCACCATTTTTATAACTTTAAAATGCCTTGAAGCCTCCATTTGAGCCTCGCCGGAGGCTCGCCGGTGCAAGTCCCATTCAGGTTGATGACCGGCGAGCCTTGCAAGCTCATTTTCTCCCACCACAAACCTCCTCTCTCCTCCATTCCACCTCCATTGAGACGAGGGTGAGGAGGGGAACGTTCGCCACCCCATGGCACAGCGTTTTGCCGTCGCCGGAGACTCGCCGAAAAACCAGCCCAGAAACTTCAGTGTTCAAGTAGCCAACTTTGAGAGCAAATTTCAGGAGATCTAGGAACCTTTAGGAGAAGTTGGGGGTTGCATTGGAAAGCTGGGTTTATCCTCTTTCCAGTGGTATGCTACAACCCCATTTTTGAAACCTCTAGATGCCTCAAAAATAAGTGTCAAGATGCGGGTCTAGCATGGATAACAATATTTTCTGGGCACCACATAAAATCATAAACGTGGTCTTGAGGCTTACTTTGGGATGTTCGTTCTCCTTGGTCTTGAAGCTTTAGGAGGTGTATGAGCTATCATTAGAAAGATATTTTTACCCTTTTTCCATTGGTCTAGGTTGGGTGCATTTATGAAATCATTTGGTCACCCAAAATCATCCTGAAAGTAGTACCCCAAACTGGTTTCTGGGCTTCCCAGAAACTAAGTCATGAGAGATAACCAACTAGCCAACTTTGTAGAGTTCGTTCTCCATATCCGTGAACCTTTAGAAGGTGTGTGAGTAGTCTTTGAAAACGTCGTTTTATAACCTTTCTAGTGATATATCATAGATGCATTTATGTTACCATTTGAGCACCCAAAATCAGCTCGAAAAACCTATCCCTAAACTGGTTTTTGGGTTCTTCCCAGAAGCTAAGTTATGGGATAGATTTCAATTTTCAAGTGCCTAAATTTTGAGGGAGTTTTCTCTCAATTTAAGAACTTCCAAGGGCTGTATTTGTGTTTGTTGGAAATATCTATTCAAGATCTTTCAAGTGGTATGCCATAGGTGCATTTATGATGTCATTTGAACCATTAATTTTGACCCCAAAGTTGGGGTCCCAAACTGATTTTAGAAGACCAAATTTTGACTAAAGTTAAAAATTCAGATTCATCAAACACATCAATTTTGGAGAATTTGTTCTCCCAATCCTTAAAGTTGCTAGGGGTGTATAGGTAACCAATGGAAAGCCTTCAGACTCATCTTTAATTTAACACCAAGTTTGCTCATTTCCATCATCATTTGACCATTCAAATTTGGCTTCAAAGTTGGCCTCTTACAACTTTTTTCCCACCAAACCCTAAAGATTTCTACATCCCAAAATCTAGTTTTTGGTCTTGATGCTAACCTTGATCAAAAAAGGACTTTCTAGAGGCACGTACGCTGCCCAAAAGGCGTTATACGAGATTTAATTCAAAAGATTTTAGTTTCATTTGAAATATCAAAGGGCCGTACGCGTCAAGCGATATCCAAATGAAATTTAACTTTCAAAAACCTAAATGTTCTAAAAGTATAAAAAAATACCAAATTTTCAAAAATATAAAAAAATATAAAAGTTTCAAAAAAATAAAAAAATATCAAACATTTTAAACAAATCATTTTCTTGAAAGAACTACATAACCCTGATTCTCTATCCCTGATAGAGATACGTAGGAGCAAGGTCAAACCTTGTCGGGCCCCCAAAACTAAAAAAATATTTTGTTTGTTTTATCTCAATCTCTGTCTTTTTCTTGGGAAAATAAATGTTTTGAAAAATCACACTCGGTTTATTTATTTAATTAAAGGTACCGTCTTAGGACGGGCGTTGTGGGAGTGCTAATCCTTCCCCACTCGTAACCGACTCCCTGATCTAGATCCGATTTTTGTAAACCAGCCTTATCCTCATTTTTTATTCTTATATTATTATTATTTTTTAAAGTTTATGTGTTTAAAGATGAAGGCATGAATGTATATACAAATGTTTTTTCAATGATTTTTCAATATGTGTACAAAGGATTTTTCTTTCAATGAATTTTTCAATTACAATGTATGTACAAATGTGTAAAAAAAAAGGTATGTACAAATTTTCAAAGGAGAATGTATGTACAAAATGTGTTTTTTTTCAAAAATTTTCGATGTGTAGAGCCAGATGTTTATTGTAATCATTGAATTCATTAGATACTTTATTATTATTTTTTTAAAACAAGGGACATCGTCAATTTGGAGCTAATGGCAACATGGGGTAATTATCAACTTTCCGTTTAGAAACACTGCTTTAATTCATGCTTGTGCCCATAAGTAAATGATAAGTGCGTAAATGAGGATTTGAGGCATTTGAAAGATATTGGGAATGCACATCCTCATATATCTTTTCGTTTGCGTGCTTTCGCGAAATAGGGATGCCCCAATTTTCGCATGTTGGGTTGGCTATGTGAGTTTTAGTTTAGAAGAATGTGAACAATTAGGTTTGAATGAGAGTAGGGTTGGTAAAAAATTGTTCCTAAAAGGAAAATAGTCTTTACAAGAAAAAACTCATACAAACTGTCCTTGTTTGTATGTACAAAGGTAATTGTCAACACCCAATTTTGTCCGGGTGAAATAAGAAAAATAATAAAATGTTTTTTACTATTTGTACCATTTTCTTTACTTTCATTTTTTTATAATAAAAATAGAATGCTTAATTTTAAGTCAGGATGCATTTGATTAATTAAGAGTATTAATTTTTGATGAGAAGATAAAATTAAATTTCAGTTGCAATTTTCTTTTTTATTTGTTCAAAACTAAGTGCATCTAATCATTATGTTGGTTAATCTTTATAACAGAATCAATAAAGTTTTATTATACGGTTAGTTAACGATGGAATAGAAAGGAAACTAATAACGTTCATTGATCAAAAGAATTTTGAGTAGTCATAAATGTTTCATATAAAAGATGAATTGAAGAGTAAAAGTGGGGGACAACTACACATTATTCAATAACACAGAAAGGTGTCAAGAAAATTAGGAGAGTCCAAAATAGTCCCGAATATAGTTATGAATCTTTCAAGAATTGAATAAGAATTTACAGTAACAAATTGCAGAAAAATACAAATGCGAGTGTTTCTGATCTTGGAGCCTCTATCGGGTACATATTTTTCTCTTTTTTGTGTATAAACATGTCTCGTGTTGTATATATTTGATAGGTTATTGATAGTCAATGCTTTTACCTATTGCCATTTGATTTATTCCTACATCAAAATACAAGTTTTTAAGTCAAAATTCATGCTTCCCTAAAGAAAAATTTTTAAGTCAAAATTCATTTTGAAAAAGAAAAGAAGTCTAAAAGTTAAAGACTTAAGTCCTGAAAATGGAAATGAGGTGTGGGAGTTTGGTGTTCCTTCCCACGAGGTCACTCAACAGTTGAACATTTTGTCAAATAAATCAATAAAAAATGTTCTTATAAATGAGCAACCTCCATATCTCTTTTTTTGTAAAGGAACACTCACGTGCACAATGTCCAAAATTTCTAAACTTAAGAGTCTACCTCCTTTCATTGAAAATCTTTTGAAAGAATTTAGTGATGTACTCTCTAGTGAAGGTCCTACGGGACTTCTACCATTTAGGGGTATAGAACACCAAATAGATTTTGTTCCTGGAGCCAGTTTGCCCAACAGACCAGCATACAAGACAAATTCAAAAGAAACAAAGGAGATAGAATCTCAAGTACAGGAATTATTGGACAAGGGTTGGGTACAAAAATTCTTAGCCCTTATGTCATGCCTGTCTTGTTGGTGCCCAAGAAAGACGGAAAAATGGAGGATGTGTTGTGACTATCGTGCAGTTAACAACATAACTATTAAATACAAGCACCCAATTTCTAGGCTTGATGATATGCTTTATGAGTTACATGGGTCGGTTGTGTTCTCCAAAATTAATCTAAAAAGAGGATATCACCAAATCAAAATTAAACAAGGTGATGAGTGGAAAATCACTTTTAAGACCAAATTTGGATTATACGAGTGGTTGGTTATGCCTTTTGGTCTTATTAACGCACCTAATACATTTATGAGGTTAATGAATCATGTCCTAAAGGATTGCATACGAAAATTTTTTGTTGATTATTTTGATGATATTTTAGTATATAGTCGTAATGTAGGAGAACATGTACAACATTTAAGAGAAGTGTTGTTGGTTCTTTGAAAAAATAAATTGTTTGCAAATTCAGAAAAGTGTACATTTTATGTAGATAATGTTGTGTTTTTAGGTTTTATTGTAAATAATAAAGGGGTTCATGTTGACCCTGCAATAATAAAAGCCATCCAAGAGTGGCCAACCCCAAAGAATGTAGGAGATGTTAGGAGTTTTCATGAACTTACAAGTTTTATAGAAGATTTGTTCCTAACTTATCTAGTCTAGTTTCACCTTTCAATGAGTTGGTGAAGAAAGATATTACATTCTATTGGGGAGAAAAACAAGAAAAAGCCTTCCAAAGCATTAAATCTAAACTCACTAATGCACCTGTTTTAGCACTACCTGACTTTTCAAAACCTTTTGAGCTAGAATGTGATGCATCGGGGGTTGGCATAGGTGTTGTGTTATTATAGAGTGGTCATCCCATTGCTTACTTTAGTGAAAAACTTCATGGAGCCACTCTTAATTATCCCACCTATGATAAGGAACTATACGTTTTGGTTCGTGCCCTTCAAACTTGGGAACACTACCTTGTGTCCCAAGAGTTTATCATTCATAGTGACCATGAGTCACTTAAATATTTGAAGGGCCAACTTAAATTAAATGAAAGACATGCTAAGGAATTTTTATAGCAATTTCAGTATGTGATCAAATACAAGAACTTTTATAGCAAAACAAATATTGTTGTTGATGTTTTGTCTCGTAGACATGTGCTAATTTCTAAATTGGGAGCCCAAATTCTTGGATTTGAACACATACATGAACTTAATAGTCAAGATTTTGATTTTTCATTCATTTTTGCAATGTCAAAAGAAACCTCAAGGAGGTTACTATGTGAATCAGGGGTATTTGTTTAAAGAAGGAAAACTTTGTATTCGTCATGGTTCACATAGAAAGCTCCTTGTTAAAGAGATGCATGAAGGGGTCTTATGGGGCATTTTGGGGTAGAAAAGACTTTAGATATGTCGAAAGAAAATTTGCATTGGCCCCATATGAGACGAGATGTACAGAGGCATTGTTATAAGTGTGTGGCTTGTTTACAAGCCAAATCTAGAGTTATGCCTCATGGTCTTTATACTCCTTTGCCTGTTGCTTGTGCTCCTTGGAAGGATATTAGCATGGATTTTGTGCTTGGATTACCTAGAACCTAACGGGGCTTTGATTCTATTTTTGTGGTAGTTGTTCAATTTAGCAAAATGACCCATTTTATTCCCTACCACAAGATAGATGATGCAAGCAACATAGCAAGACTTTTCCTAAGAGATGTAGTTAGACTTCATGGATTACCTAAGTCCATAGTTTCTTATAGAGATCCTAAATTTTTCAATCAATTCTGGAGAACTCTCTAGGGGCGATTAGGCACCAAACTAAATTTTTTCACTTATTGTCATCCTCAGACGGATGGACAAACAGAAGTTGTTAATAGATATTTGTCAACTATGCTTAGGGCGGTCTTGAGGGTTAACTACAAATCATGGGATGAGTATTTTCCTCATATTGAGTTTGCTTTTAATCGAGTAGTTCATAGGACTACTAAACTATCTCCCTTTGAGGTTGTATATGGTTTCAATCCTCTCACACCTTTAGATTTATTGCCTTTACCTCAACCTCAAGATTTTATAAACAAAAAAGGGGTCATTAAGGCAGAATTTGGGAGAAAAATGCATGAGAAGGTTAGGGACCAAATACAACAACAAAGTGAGAAGTATGCTAATCAAAACAATAAAGGGAAGAGAGAGCTTATTTTTTAGGAGGGCGATTGGGTTTGGCTTTATCTTAGAAAATATCGCTTTCCACAACATAGGAAGTCAAAACTCAACCCTCGAGGGGATGGACCTTTCCAAGTTCTTAAAAAAATAAATAATAATGCAAACCAATTAGATCTGCCAGAAGAATACGGAGTACATGCTACCTTTAATGTTACTGATTTAGTTCCTTTTGTAGGTAGTACTGATGATGAGGCAGAATGTACAGATTTGAGGACAAATCCTTTTCAAGAGGGAGGCGATGATGCAGGAAGATCCAGGAGAGGTCCTACCACTAGAAGAATTCATGCTGAGTTAGAGACAGAGCCTTCGAGCCAGTCTATTTTATTTTGTTGATCATTTAATTGTAAATAAATTGTATAGAGAAAAATAAATAAAATTCTTTGTAAATAATTTTAATTTTTAGGAAAATAACTTAGGAAAAGCTAAACGTCCAAGTAATGCCACACTTGGAACGTTTAGCTTGAAAGAAACTAGTTTTGCATGTACCTTGGACGTCCACACACCATGGAGCGCCACATATGGGGTATTTTTCTTTGCTTGAAGCTCCACATATGGAGTCCTTGGATATCCTCATGTCATCTCCTCATTAGATAACCATGCTTTACTTGGATCGCCACATGGCTTGCTAGCAGTGGAGAGGATTTGACTAGAGTTAGGGAATGTAAACTAGAGTTAGGGTTAGGGTTAGGGTAAGGAAGCTTGGGCTACAAGCTTCCCAAAATCTATAAATAGCTTTCTTTTCCATTGTAAAATTCAGATTTGATATGAGTGAAGAAATGCTGCTGAAATGCAAGCTTCTTTGCATCAAACTCCTCTTGTTAGCTCTTCTTTAAAGTCTAGCAAGAACCTTTGCCTTTGGAAGTTGGCCTAACCTCTTCCAACACTTCTTCCACCTAGCATCTTCACGTCAAGCTTCCGCAAGGTCTCTCTAATTTGATTCATCTTCCATTTGATTCTGCATTGAAGGAGATTCATCACACATCTCATCATCTTCTTGCTTGCATCAAGGAGGAACTTCATCACGGGTGGCGTATTTGCAGTGTAGGAAATTGGTGAGTGCTCAGGTCTATAATAGGATGAAGGATAACCTCCTCAATGAACTGTGGTTGAGGCTACTTGGACTTCACCTTCCTTTTTCTTGCTAAGGTTAAACCCATTCTTCTTGGCATTCATAACTGCGAGCGAGCCATGTGCAATTTTGGCCACTTTTCAACTGAACTCTATTCTTTCTCCAATAACGACGATGTCAGCAAAGTTAGAAGAAACACTGCCCAACATATGTTCATAGAACAAAGATTGCAGTGTATCTATAAACATGGTTACCATTTCTCGATCTTGCAATAGTGGTTCTACCTGTGCAGCTAATACCCTCCACCTCTAAGTGTACTCCTTAAAAGTTTCAACAGTCTGGTTTGACATATTTTGAAGTTGTAACCTATCAGGAGCCAATCCAATATTTTATTTATATTGTTTCATGCATGAGTCAACTAAGTCCTTCCATGACCGAATTCGAGTTGGTTCAGGATGCATGTACCAACTTAGAGTTGTACCTGCCAGACTATCCTGGAAGAAATGTATCAATAGTTTTTCATCATTTGCATGGGCTGCCATCCTTCTACAATACATTGTCGGATGATTCTTGGGACACGAGATGCATTCGTATTTTTCAAATTCAGGCACTTTGAATTTGGGTGGAATTATAACATTTGGAACCAGGCATAATCTTGCAGCGTCCCCAAATCCATGATTACTTCCTCCTTCAATGGACCTTAGTCTTTCCTTTAGAAATTCAAACTTATTTCTAGTCCCTTCTACGTCATAGGATACCCCTTGATTAGTATTTTGTATCACAGGTCCTGCTCGCGTTCCTTCGTTCGTTACTCGTGAATGAAGAATTGCACGAGTCCTTGTAAAGATTGCTAGTCTGCTAGTACTCATGTCCGTGGGACCAGTATTTGGCTGAACTTGAGTTGACTCTTGTTAGCCCACATATATGCTTGAGGGGTTAATAAGGGTAACTGGTGGTAGTTGTTGTTGATCAGGATACTCCTCATAAAGTGGGGTATAGTTCGGGGGAAAACCGTATAGGGGTCATCCGGTGTGAACCATTATATTCCCCTAAGCAACATTGTTATGAATTGACACTATTTCAAGTTGTGATACCATAGGACTGGAAGAAGTCGCCTCCTCATTTCTAACCACAAGATTATCCTTAGTGGTTTTTAAAGCAGCTAAGGCTTCAAAGATTTGACCTATTTGATCCTTTAATTGGTCGATGTCAGGTTTTATGGACTCTTGCACTTTACCCCAATCTTCCATCCTTTTGCAATTTGCACGAGTTCTATATGGGTGTTGCGGAAATTTAGTCGTATTGTGTTTTTTTATGTTTTTTTATTTTTTTAAAGAGTTAGATGAGAACAAGATATGAAATGCAAATGAAAAAAAAACTAACTAATGTATGTATGTCACGACTTATAGATGAATGTTGTGTATGGTGCAAAGTGACATTAGGTTTATAAAAAACATATACGTGCTACTATGAATGTATGAAGGTAAAATGTGAATGCATGTTTATATGATGACTAAAAAATAATGCATGCTTGTACCTCAAGGGGTACTTATTCATGATATGTGGTGTGTACATGTGATGCACTTATTAGTATGTACAAGAAAAATGGTTTAATATTTTTCAAAATTATTTTATAAAGTGTAACATTTTTTTAATGAGAATTTTTTAAAAGAAAAGGTATTATTTTTTTGAATCAATAACTCAAGAACAGTCGGTGGATAATTGAGCTGCAGAAATTCTCTCTTAGTGCCCTAATTAAAGTTCGACCTAACGGAGTTCAAGTTCTAGGCCTATAAATGCACGCTCACACAGGATAGCTTTCCTAATTCCTATTAAAGACCACTAGAGCTATGACACACTCCACCGCACTCCACCGCACATCTATATCATTTGGTAAACGAAATCTTTATGGATATGAGATAAAGCAAAAAGACTCTAGTTGGAGTTCTCACAACAAGCAGGAAGTACAAGCCTTCAATCTTGCTACACAACCTCTTTATTTCTAAGTTTCCACAGACCCGGGTATAACATATGCAAGAATGTGTGTGTGTGGAGAGGGAAGAATGCATACCCAGTCCCCACCTGCAAAACAATTAGAAAAGTTCCCAAGCAGATAATATAACATGTTGTCTACCCTAAGGTTCAATATTTTAATAGTAATTGTAAAAGTAAGAAAACGTGCAAAAATACATACAAAAGATAAGCAATCATATATAAAAAAGAAAAGGAAAAGATAAACATTCAGAAAACCACACTTATTTTTATTCATTTAACTAAACTGGCTTGACTCTAAAAAATTTTCCCCATTGGAGTCACCATCTATCGCAATTGGGATCAGGACAGGAGCGACAATCAAAATTTTTTAAATTTTATAAAAATATATTAAATAGAGATGGAGTCGCCACCGTAATTTATTATGAAAAGCTATAGAAAAATCAAGAAAAAAATGTTTGCGAACCAGATATGGATTCGATAGTCGGTTACGTATGGGGAAGGTGTTTGCACCTCCACAACGACCGTCCTAAAACGATACCTTTAATCAAATAAGAAAAATAGTTGTAGTTTTATGAGATGTTATTTTTCCCAAAAACAATAACAATAAAGATGCAAGTAAAGCCAAATAAAAAAATAAAGAAAATGTTTTTTATTTCATTTTTGGGCTCAACAAGGAGTAACCTTGGTCTTACGTATTTCCATGCATGATGAAAAATCTGGGTTTACGTAACTCTTGTTTGAAAATGTGTGTTTGGTATTTGCGTGTTTGGTGTTTTTATATATTTTTTATATTTTTTATGCGTTTTATATTTTTATATTTTTTTAGAGAATTTTAAATTTTTATATATTTTAGAGAAATTTTATATTTTTATATTTTTTTAGGAAATTTTATATATTTAAAACTAAACTGAATATGGCTTTTGGGATAACACTCTCGGAAAGAGATACTGCACTCTCTGAAAAGATACGACACTCTCGGATATAGACTCTCAAAAAGAGATACAACACTCTCAGCTATGCGTATGGATACAACATTCTCGATCGCAGCACATGGATACGGTTCTCTCACTCTCGGAAAATAGATACTGCCCTTTCGCTCATGCATATGGATACGACATTCTTGGCCGCAGTGTATAGATAAGGTACAAGGTTTTACGGATGTGGATTGAGGTTCTAAGCATGCGACTTTAGGTTTTGAGGATACGGTTTAGCTTCTTAAGATGCGGTTTTGAAGTTCTGAAATGCGGTTTCTTATCTCTAAGATGTGGTTTTGGGCTATAAGGATGCGGTTTAGGTTCCTAAGATGTGGTTTAGGCTATTACGAATGCGGTTTGACTTCTAAGGATACGCCTAGGCTTATAAAGATACGATTTTCGCTTCTAAGGATAAGGCCTGGGATTATATGGATATAGTTTTAGCTTCTAAAGGATAAGGCCTGGGCCTGGGTTCCTATGAATGCGGCTTTGGCTTCTAAGGATTCGGCCTGGGCTCTTAAAGATGCGACTTTGGCTTCTAAGGATACGACCTGGGCTTCTACGGATGCGGCCTTGGCTTTTATGGATGTGACCTTATGCTCTGAGATGTGGTTTTGGCTTCTAAGAATATGGCCTGGGTTCATATGGATGTGGCTTTGACTTCTAAAGATACGGCCTGGGTTTCTATAGATGTGACTTGGGTTCCTTTAGATACGACCTTGGCTTCTAAGGATACGACCTATGCTCTTACAATTGCGACTTTGGCTTCTAAGGATACGACTTTAGGTTCTAAGGATACGGCCTGGGCTTCTATGGATGTGGCCTTAGGTTCTGCGAAACTATTTTGGCTTCTAAGAATACAACCTGAGTTCTTATGGATGCGACCTGGGTTCCTATTGATATGGTCTTGGCTTCTAAGGATACAACCTGGCTTCTATGGATGCGTCCTGGGTTACTATGGATACGATATTGGCTTCTATGGATACGACATGGCTTATAAGGATACAGCCTGGGCTCTTACAGATGTGACTTTGGCTTCTAAGGATATGGTCTGAGATCTTACAGGTGCGGCCTTGACTTCTTAAGATATGGCCTGGGCTTCTAAGGATACGACTTGGGCATATATGGATACGACCTTGGGTTACAAGATGCGGATTCAAGTTTTAAGATGCCGTTATGTAAAACGGAGTTGGGTCTGTTTAGTAAAAGGCACACTCGGACTTGGTTTAAGGCACTCAGCTAGGTTATAGGGTACTCAGCTAACAACACAACTCAGTTAAATGGCACTCGACAAGGCTTTAACCATTGTGCAAAACACTGACAGCGATAGCGTCTATTTTACAAAGTAACTTCATAGAGCACACAGTTTCAATGAAGCTTATTTTTTTACGCTTTTTTCTATTATTGTATTTTTTCAATTCTCTAGTCCTCAATTTTCCAATAAAATAAAAACAAAAGCATAATTATGTATGACCATAGGCATTGTGGCATGCAGGCAAGCAATGTAATAATGCATAGTGAATATGCCTTGCTGAAAATGAGGACAAAAACAAAAACAAATAAAGATGGAGGCAAAATGACACTAACCTCTACGTGATCAACTACGAATGAAAGATGATGGTTCTCTCTGGTGCCAAGAAAAACTCAATATCATGCGTGCAAGTCAAAACTTATACCGAACAGTGTATAGTATGTGTCTGTGTGTGATCAACGTCAGAGAAAATTGTAGTGTCTCTCCCTAAGGCTCCCTCTGCGTGTGCATGTCCTCTTTATATATTTCATGTTGACCTTTAAACTTTCCCCCGTCCCGCTTTCCCATCATTGTTTTTATTAAAAATGAATTGACTCTCATTTAAATTAAACTAAAACAGACAAAGCAAACTAGTGGCACACAATTACCATACCAGGATGAATGGGGGTGCAACGTGAGAAAGAGGAAGGTACAATTGCAGTTAGAAATATGAATGAATATCAGAGAGAGCATCACAGGAAAAAAAATGTATGGGGAGTGAATAAGTATAATTGTGGGGAAGAATGAGCGATGTGTCGTGATGGTGAAGTGGGGAGAATGAACGTGTAGAGTGAAAGAATTAGAACGTGAGAAAATAAAAGTATATAATATCCATTAAGAGAGGACGAACGACATGTATTAGTGGTAAAAATGAAGGTGGACATTAACCTCGAAAGATCAAAGAGATTGGACATTAATAGTGTGAGTGAATGACATTTAATGTTTCAGAAGAAAGAGATTACGTAAAATGAAAGGAGAGAGAAAACATGTATGCATCTATGAAGGTGCAATGACGAGATCGGCAGGAGAAAGCTGCATGGGAAAGAGAGTGAACGTGGCAACCTAATTAATGGAGGTTTGGGGTATGAGTAGCAAACGTCCCATACCCTATTTTTTCATGTTCGACACACCTAATGGGCTAGGCTTAAAACAAAACATCGATCTCACTTTTTTTTCAATATTATTTCCCTAAAAACATTATTTCTTTTTTCTAATAATAAACCAAACTACTTGAAAGATTAATTATTTATTATATATATTTTTTACATTTTTTATTATTATACTTATTTTATTATTTTTTTTATTTATACATTTCTTATGCTTCTATTTACCTGGATGAAATTGGGTGTTGACAATCGTTCGTCCACAAGTTCACTAGTAGCCTTTCGTACATGAATTTGCTTAGAAACTTCATCTATATGTGGTGGACGACCCAACTCCTTCTCCTACAAACATCATCACTAATATACGAAGTTATAAAGAATAAAAACGATTTCTGTTTAGTGTACTTACCATACGAATTGCATGTTCACGTCTAGTAATGGAGCCATCTGTGTGTAAATTGCCACCTATTTCAGATGCTCGATTTTGTTGGGCTTGTGAATTGTGAACATTTTGCATAATAATATGTAGAATTCCACATGGATAACAAGGATTTTCACATCGAACATCCAATTTGGCTTTTTTTGAGTTTTTCGTGTTTGCATGAACATTTCTAACAGCCTATGTGAGGCTTTGGAATGAATTTTTTTTTTTTTTATCATTTGCTCATGTTCAGGTCTCCCACTGACCTTCATCTATGTAAACACAAATGGGAATACAACATATAAATAAGAAATGTTTCATCCATAATTTATAGTACCATATACACAAATTTCAATTTTTAGTTAGGTACCCCTTTGCCTCACATCTCTTTGAAACTTTTGTATAGATGTAACTGATCTTTATGACAAAGGATATTGATTTTATTTATATCATAACACTATAAATGTTTAACCAATCTTATACTAGTTTTTCATAATAAGTAATGATGATCATATGGCATTAAATGAAAATTTCATTTACTAATAATTTATGTTATTTTTTTAGCTAAATTATTCTGATTTTACTTCACTCTCTTGAATTGATTATAATGCCACTATTATGGATGAATCATATGATCATATTGTACCCAATTGGAATGCTTACAAGAAGAGGATTTGATCCTTGAGGATTTAATGGGTTGAAGTTATTGTAGATTGGAGGTGGTATTACTCATTTATCCTAACTATTTACTGTGGAAGTTATTCTTGATATTATTTCTATTGTTTTCTCTAAATGATTCAACTATTATCTTGGATGCAGTATTTTCTTCAGAAAATTCTCCTAAAACAAGAGAAATCATATTCTTCTACTATATACATCCCAAAATTTTGGATTTCTGTGGTATATGAATTCCAAAATTTTTAAATGATTACTTCTAATCATCTAATAAATCTAATTCATCTTATCTTTATGGTTTAATGCAATTTTATCTTAATAATGTATATCTCACTTTTCTCATTTCTTTTCTTTAACCCCAATGATAATCATATGAAACTGATGAACGCCTTAACTTCTCAAATTCCTTCTTTGTTAATATTTCTGCATACCTCTCAGAGAATGAATCGAGTACTAACATGATAGAGAATTCAGTTTCCTTTTGAGGACCCATCCACTCTATGTTAACTTTCTCACAGGGTCTAGATGTCCCTTTGGTTTTGGATGGACTAATGATGGTGACTTTCTTTCTTCCACCAGCAGCATATTACAACCCTTTTATTAATTATAGAAGCATATTTTATAATTAGGGTAAGGAAGAATTTTGTATAATAGAAAGAATAGATGTGTAAAAATGGATATGTAAAATATGTATGAACTAATGGAAGTATATTAGTTTTAAAAGTTAATCAAGCTTATGCAAGACGAAAGAGAATAACTATTTTCATAATTCTTCAGGTAGTAGACCATTATATGATTTTACATTCATTATTTCATGTTATTCTATTCTCTAATACAGATTTCCTAACGCATTTCAATGAATAAATTTTTGTATTACATATTCCATTTGAATTGTCTAATAAGAGTTTTTGCTTTCGTTCACATTGCTTCTGCAATTTTTGGAATTGTTCAATATAATTTTATTAAATATTAGATGAAATCATTATTATTCTAGTTCACAATCATTAGATAAAAGTATACTTTTCGAAATATACTGTTACACGAAATGTCTTATCGTTTAGACCAAAGTAAGTAGTAGACATTTGAACACATTTTGTAATTTTTTTATTCTATGTAAAGATTCAAAGATTTTAGTCGTTAAAATTTTTTAAGGATAGTTTCTAATGTATCCAAATTCGGTCCGTGTACTGAAATCTAAATTAGCATTTTATGTCTTTAATTTGTGCATTTTCAAATTCTTTTTGCATTAAGGGATATTTTGAAAAAAAGATAAAATCCTATAATGTTAATATATATATATATATATATATATATATATATATATATATATATATATATATATATATATATCCGGGTAAATAAAATGATGTAAAAAAAGAAAATAAAAAAATGTTGGTAACAATAAGAAATAAAAAAAACATTTTATTAATTTTAGTTTTTTGCATTAATTTTCGCTTAAAAAAATAAATATAGTAATAATTAAAATAATAAAATTTGATTTAAATCTTACCTTTTTTATAGAAAATAAAACAATAATAATAAAAAAAATGTGACTTAAATATAAATAGTTTCTTTTTAAAAAAGGGGAAAAGATAAATAAAAATAAAAATATAGATTGTTTGTTTCTAATTTTTAATAATAAAAATAATAGTACAATAACTAAAAATAATAATAAAAAAAGATACTAAAAAATATAATAAAAAACCAATAATAAAAAATATGTTTTCATTTGAAAAAAAAATAGATTTCATTTAATTGGGTCCACTTTTTAAACTACTTGTACAGAAAATAAAAAATAAAAAAAGGCCTGGTCTCTTAAGGTTTAAATAGGAAAATGAGTTTTAGCATTTGACTAGGCTCTTTTATCTATTTTTAGAATTAGTGTGCAGATTATTTGATTTAATTAAAATTGATAGAAAATTGCTTGATTAAACACTGATTGAGCCTAGTAATATAATTAATTTGAATCTTGAATAAAATAAATCTAAGAAAGGAAGTTGAGGATATTAGAGAGTCTGTTTTAGGGTCTTTTATGATAATCGATTATTTTGCTTTAATGCAAATAATTCTAACTAATCCAATTAATTTTTCACTTTTTCTTAATAAAGAAATACTCATTAAAGTTTGCCAACACCGAAAGATTAAAAAGCCTGAAAAAGAAACAATTTGTATGATTAGATATAATTTGCAATCACAATTAAGAGGCACATTGTATACTTTTTTTACAAATGGATATACCCTACCTCAGCCCTACATACAAGGGTGGGAACACTCATGGACAGAGACTACGGCCACGAGATAGAGGGACACTCACAAACGAAAAAGAACACATAGAATTACAACACACACTTAGAGAAAATTGTTCATAGGCGGCAGAAAATTATAGTTCACATTCCAATTACGAGAGCTCGAAGCTAACTTTGGTCTTCAACTAATACGTTTTTTGTCCTCTATACTTTCGTAGGATTCATACTACATTGTATTTGCTTTGTGATCACATGGTGTAATATTAAATAAAATAGCAATAGATAGAAGATAAAGAAATTTATTTTCTTATTTGAGTTGTTGCTTGGGATTGCTGCTTTTTTTACTTTCACAACTTCCCACCCAAATCAAAAGATTGTTGTTCCTGCCACAATCTCCATCTCAAAAGAAAGCCTCCAAAACTCCAAATCTCAGTCAATCATGAAAGCAAGAACATTAGAACATTCAATAGGAACCCTAAACCCCATCAGAACCCACTAGAGCACTCAAAAGAAACCCTCCAAAACTCAAAATCTCAATGAATCATGGAAGCAAGAACATTAGAGTACTCAATAGGAACCGTAAACCCAATCAAAACCCATGAGAGCACTCAAAAAAAAAATCCTCAAACACTCAAAATCTCAGTGAATCATGAAAGGAACATTAGAGCACTCATCAGGAACCTTAACCCCCATGAGAACCCATAAGAGCACTCAAAAGAAACCCTCTACAACTCAATATCTTAGTGAATCATGGAAGCAAGAACATTAGATTACCCAATAGGAAATCTAAACCCATCATAACTCATCAGAGCATTCAAAAGAAACCCTAAACCATTATTTTTATTATTATTATTATTATTATTATTATTATTATTATTATTATTATTATCATTACCATTTTTTTCTTTGTTTTCTTAACAAATCAATAAGTAATGTTTTACTTCAAATAAATTTGTGAAAATATAAAAAAATATATAAAATTTTCAAATTAAAATATCAAACATCATCAAACAAATTTTTAATTTAGAACTACGTGAACTGTCATTTTCCTTTCTGAAAATACGTAAGACCTAGTATAATCCTTGTCGAGCCTAAAAAATAAAAAAAAAATTATTTTCTTTGTTTGGTTAGTTTGTTTATTTTCATTTATTTTTATTTGCATCTTTGTTTTCTTATTTTTGTTTATTTGTATTGATGTTCATTTTAATTTCTTGCCTTTTTGTTTATTTTATTTTATTTACATTAATGTTTGTTTGTTTTTATTTGTACTTTTATTATAATTATTTTTACGAAAGTAATATTTTGTAAAATGACACTCATTTTTGCTTATTTGATTAAAGTTACTGTCTTACGGGCATTGTGGGGGTACTAATACCTTCCTCACATGTAACCGATTCTCTCGAATCTTAAATCTGGTTCATAGATATTTCTTTTTTGGTTTTTTTGTAGTTTCCTATAATAAACTATGGTGACGACTCCATCTCTAATAAAAATATTATTTTTTAAAAAAGTTAAATTTTTCATTATTGCCTCCTCGTCGCGATTCCGATTGCGACAAACGGCGACTCTACTGGGGACATTTTGAGACTCAGGCCAATTTAATTAAATTAGTAAATTTTTGTGTGGTTTTCTAATGTTTATCTTTTCCTTTTGTTTTATTCGTTTATTTTTGTAAATAATGTTTGTTTTCATAATTTTAGGATTGTTTATTTTTTGTATATAATGTTTTATTTCTTTGTATGTGTTTGTATTGTTGAAATATTGAACCTTAGGGTAGACGACATGCTATATATATGCCTAGGAACTTTTTTGGCTGTTTTGTAGGTGGGGGTTTGGTATGCATTTTTCTCCCTTCACACACACACTTTTACATGTTGTGAGTGGGACCCTATACCTAGGTCTGTGAAGCTTAGAAATAGAGGAGTAGTGCAACAAAGGCTCCGAAAGGAAGCACTTTCTTTTCTAGTCGTTGTGAGAACTCCAGCTAGAGTCTGTTTGTTTTAGTGTCATATCCATAAATATATCGTTACCGAGTGATATTGATATGAAGTAGAGTGAGACATGGCTCTAGTGGCCTTTAATAGTAAATTAGGGCAAGCCACCCTTTGTGAGCACATTTACAGATTTAGAACTTAATTATAATACAGCCATGAAACTGATGCAACCACCTTATCCCAAGTTTTATGATGCCAATGCTAAGTGTGATTACCATGGTGGGGTTGTGGGTCATTCTATTGAAAATTGCAGACCATTTAAATATAAGGTTCAACAATTGATAAATGTAGAGAGGTTGACTTTCCAAGAGGATAAACCTAGTGTTGAGAAAAATCATTTATCCGGACACACAAGCCCATCGACAAAACGCTATCATAAGTGAAGAAAGTCAAGTGGCTGCAATGGACGAGATGTCTGACCACGAAGAGCTGAATCTTGTGCACCCCTGTCTTCCTGATGCACGGATCTGTAATTGGGAGTTTAAAGATTTACCCATGGTGTATACCGATAATGAAATGTAATTTGTTTTATTTGTTTTTGCTTTCTTGTTTTTTTTTTCTTCAAATAAAGCCTTTTGTAAAATAAGTTTTGGCCAAGTTCAAGAGGGGGGTGAATTGAACTCCTTTTAAAAATTTTCGCAAATGTATTTTTCAATATGAAGAATGAAAAATCTTTAAAGAAACTATTCAAGATGATATAAAATGCAATCAGCAAAGGTACTAAACTAATTCCAGAATAATAGCAATCGCACAGAATCAAAAAACTGAAGACAAATTTTAATTCTGGAAAACCAGTAGACTGTTAAGCAAGTTATGGAAAAACAGTGTCAGTAAAACCAGTTGTTAAAGATTAATTCAAGAAATCAAAGAATTCGATCAATTCCAAGTTTGCAATGAATTACTGATTCAAGAACCTTTTATTAAACAGGACAGACTTTGTTTAATATTTGAAAACTATTTTTAACCACTAATTGTGGAAAGTCAACTTTTCTGGAAAAACAGATTGATGAATAGAAAACCCAGTGAATTAGAAAATTGTTTGTTTCAGAAAAGCATCGAATAAAATGTGTATAGATGTATTATATGATTTAAAAGATACTCAAATATTAATCAGAACCAATCAATTAAACTAGTTAATGAGTTTTTATCAGATTCTAAAAAATCAAAGAGATTAACATAAATTGTAAAGAGGTGAGCAAGAAATAGCAAGAACACACATATTTATCTTGGTTCACCCTTCCTCAAGGGCTACGTCCAGTCCCTTACTTCATAGTAATAATTTCTACTATAAAAGATCAAACCATATTAGTTTACAACAATTCAGTCACTTGCAACCCGCAAGAATACACTGCTCCCTGCAGCAAACCTACAGCAGAACCTGAAACTATACAAACTCCACTGTATATTCCAGAATACCCCTTACTGATCCCCTCAACAAGTTACAACCTGTACAAATCCCATTGTACAAACAGAATTACCACACCAGGTAACTCACACCAAAATAGAATCCAGTACAATGAAAGAATTGTCACAAACTCAGTAATACAAGCACTTCTATATAACAAATTACAAAAGTAATGAAGAAAGGGTATAGAAGGCTTAGTCTGATGATCAGATCAGTGATGAAATTGTCCCAGTCAATTAAAAGCTCCAGCAGTATTCAGAAAATAGTTCTTGATCAAAGAGTTTGATTGATGAGAAAGCACTTTTCTCTCTTTGAAAACTCAGTTCTTGCTCAGAAAATGTTTAGAATGATTTCATATCTATTTTCAAATATGCGCCAACTATTTATAGACAACTGTCTTAAAATTCAATCGATTGTTTTGTCAAACAATAGATTGTTTTTCTCGAGTTAGTTAAAACAGTTATTCAAAACTCAAGTTCTGATTTTAATGATTTCTCAAATCCTTTGTTAAATCAGAAAACACTTATGGAGCTTATCCTTGATTAAGATTGCATGCATCACTGATTTGAACTCAAACTTGACACACAACACACAATCCTAAGTTCTAAACCGAGCTCCTCCAATCTTCAAGCAAACTCCATGCAGTCCACATATGATCACAAGGTCTTGAACTTCACACATGATTGGCTTCATCAAATCTTCATAGCAACTCACTGGTGCTAACAATCTTCCCCAATTTGATGAAGACAAACAATGGTGTGTTGAATTGAAATACATGTTTGTTCTTCTGTAAAACAGTTTACTAACTTTCACAAAGCTCCCCCATAATTTGATATCCTTTTAATAATATTTCACAAAACATAGTGAAGTAAACAATAACACAAAGGATAACAAAGTTCCTTGATAATAAGCATGAGTACATATGATAATCATAGATCAGTACAAATCGTGCACCAAACTGATACAACATTACAAACTAAAATTTGGACTATGGCTGGATAAATTAGCAAATCAGAGTAGTAACAGCAGCAACAGAAAACATGAAACAACAAGTAACAGCAGAAACAACAAACAACAACGGCAGGAAATATAACAAACATCAAACATACAGTAAACTAAAACTAACAATATCAACCCTAGACTCCTAGACCACACAACCACAACACTTCCTAATCTCAACACTCATAATTATCCCCTATTAACTTCATCAAATGGAAGAGAAAACACCATTAGATATGCAATGAAAAGGCCTAAGTGTTGTGAAGTAGTGTGTGAGTGTATGCATGTTCAGCTAGCTACTTAATGAAAGAACAGTTCACTACAGAACAAAACACAGATTGACAATACACTACACAAAATAGCTTTTCAGCAGGTTAAGATTCCACACGCAATCAGTTTACATAGTTGGTTATACTTAGTTGCAGAGATTCTCCAAAAATAGCCTTTGAATTGTTGACTTCCAGTGATCCTATGACACGTGGAGCCTTGAACAATCTCTCTCTTCACATGCTAAACGTGACTTTAACCCATTTTGTCTTATTCAGTCCTTCAGCTCATTGAGTTGTATTGTGCTTGATTCGAACCTAACTTATCTAGTTGCACAACTTTGTTTCAGTTGCATTGTAACTCCAAAACAGTTTCACATGCATCCAGAATTAGAATTGAATCAGATATCAATATCCAGTCAGCTGTAACATTGTTATTAAACATATTTTAAAACTGATCCAGATATAGTGAATAGCCATGTGAACCTAATACAGTAAATGTAAAACTAAAACTGATACAATAAGTTGTAAAAATCGAAACTGGTAAAGTAATCTATGAAACTTGAAACTGGTACATTAATATGTAAGACTAAAATTGATACAGTGAGTTGTACAGAAATTAAGATTGATACAAAAATTTGTAAATTGTTATGTAATTAAATCATCCAATAATCCATTCAGTAAAAACTAATTTATTTCACAAATTTGAAATCAATAATCTCAAGTTCATTTCGAAGGAAGTTAAACCTCTCTTTATTAAGTGGTTTTGTAAAAAGATCAGCAAGCTGATTTTCAGTACTAACAAACTAAATTTCACAATCACCATTATTGACATGGTCTCAAATGAAGTGATGGCGAATTTCAATATGCTTAGTCCTTGAATGTTGAATTGGATTCTTGGTAAGATTAATAACACTAGTATTGTAACATAATAATGGAATTTTAGACAAGTTAAAGCCGAAATCACTTAACTGCTACTTGATCCATAAGCTTTGTGCACAACAGCTACCAATTGCAATATACTCGGCTTCAGTAGTAGATAATGCAACACATGCTTGTTTCTTACTATGCCAAGATATCAGACTTGATCCTAACAGATGGCATGTTCCACTGGTGCTTTTCCTATCTATTTTACATCCTGCAAAATCAAAATCAGAATAACCAACTAAATTCAGAGAAACTTCACTTGGATACCATAGCCCAACATTTGGGGTTCCTTGCAAGTATTTCATAATACTCTTTATTGCAGTGAAGTGTGATTCCTTAGGATTGGATTGAAATCTGGCACAAAGACAAACATTAAACATGATGTCTGGCTTGCTAGCAATAAGATAAAGCAGTGAACCGATTAAGCCCCTGTACTTGGTTTGATCCACACTAGTTCCTTTCTACTCCAAATCCAAGTGACAATTAGTGGCCATAGGTGTTGAAATCTCTTTGCAATTTTCCATGTCAAACTTCTTCAATAACTCTTTCCAATACTTGGTTTGACTAAGGAATGTCCCATGCTTTAATTGCTTGATCTACAGTCCAAGAAAATAGTTAAGTTCTCCCATCATGGACATATCAAATTCTCCCTACATAGCTGCAACAAACTGCTCACACAGATTTTGATTAGTGGATCCAAATATAATATCATCAACATATACTTGAATCAAAATAATATCATTGAATGCTTTCTTGATAAATAATGTCTTATCTGTTTTGCCTCTCTCATATGCATGAGATAGTAAGAAGTTGCTCAACCTCTCATACCACTGTCTTGGGGCTTTCTTCAAGCCATATAAAGCTTTCTCCAGTTTGAAGACATAATCTAGATGTTTATGATCTTCAAATCTAGGAGGTTGACAAACATAAACTTCTTCGTCAATATACCCATTAAGGAAAGCACTTTTGGCATCCATTTGGTGAAGTTTGAATCCGTTCATGCAAGCATATGCTAAGAGCAGTCTAACAGCTTCAAGTCTTGCTACTGATGCATAGGTTTCCCCATAATCAATTCCTTCTTCCCGATTGTAACCCTTTGCAACCAGTCTAGCTTTGTTTCTCACAATAACACCTTGTTCATCTAACTTGTTTTTGAACACCCACTTAGTGCCAATGACATTCATCTGATTAGTTCTTGGAACAAGTTTCCAGAACTCATTCCTAGCAAACTGGTTCAGTTCTTCATGCATAGCAGGTATCCAATTGCTGTCCTCCAGTGCATCAGCTACAGTCTTTGGTTCAGTTTGTGAAACAAATGCCATATGTTCACAGAATTGATTCAGTGTTCTTCTGGTCGAAAGTCCTTTATGCACTTGACAAATAACATTGTCTAAGGACAAATTTCTGGGAACTCTCCACTCTCTTGGAAGTCCAAAATTAACTGCATCAGTACCAACTCCAGATTTAGTTGATTGAACTCCCTGGTCATCTGATTGAACCTCATGCAATTTACTGGTATCTTCTAATTTATTTTCCAGACCAGTATAATTTATTGGTATCTTCTAATTTATTTTCCAGACCAGTATCAGCTTGTTGAATGTTTGGAAACTCATCATTTGCAACTGTCTTAGAATTTTTCTACATATTTTGTTTAGTTTCATCAAATGTAATATGCATGGATTCCTCTACTAACTTGGTTCTTTTATTGAATGTCCTGTATGCATGACCATGAAGTGAATAACTAAGGAAAATACCCTCATCAGATTTTGAATCAAATTTGCCCAAATTATCCTTACCATTATTCAAAATAAAACACTTACAACCAAACACTTTTAGATGAGATACACTGGGCTTTCTTCCTTTAAACAACTCATACGGGGTCTTCTTCAACATTGGCCTGGTGAGAACCCGATTCAACACATAGCAAGTTGTGCTCACTACATCCGCCCAGAAATACTTTGGCAATTCAGTCTCATTCAGCATTGTTCTAGCAAGTTCCTCTAAGGACCAATTCTTCCTTTCTACAACTCCATTCTGTTGTGGAGTTCTTGGTGCTAAGAAGTTGTGATTAATACCCAGTTTACTGTAAAATCTGTCAAACTTCTCATTCTGAAATTCTCCTCCATGATTCGATTTAATGGAAGAAATATTGCAGTCCTTCCCATTCTGAATGACTTTGACAAATCTTTTAAAAGCATGATAAGTTTCATCTTTGGTAGCAATGAAAAATGTCCAAGTAAACCGTGAATAGTCATCAACTATAACAAGACCATAGTAATTTCCTCCTAGGCTCATAGTTCTAGAGGGCCTGAATAAATCCATGTGAAGCAGCCCAAGTGGTCTTGAAGTAGAAATAACATTTAAGGGTTTGAAAGTGTTTTTTTTTTTGTTTACCCTTTTGGCATGCTTCACACAGTTTGTCTCTTTCAAACTTGAGCTTAGGTAATCCAATTACTAGCTTTTTTAATGCAATCCTATTGAGATTAGGCATATGAATATGAGCTAACCTTCTATGCCGTAACCAAGATTCATCATTCCTAGTGAGCAAACAGTTCATGCTAGATGTTATGCAAGAAACATTAAGCATATATACATTATTTACCTTTTTACCTACTATGACAGTTTCACTGGATTTTGAATCAGCTATGAGGAAAAGGTTAGGCTCAAAGGTGATCTTGTACCCCTTGTTTACCTACTATGACAGTTTCACTGGATTTTGAATCAACTATGAGGAAAAGGTTAGGCTCAAAGGTGATCTTGTACCCCTTGTCACACAGTTGACTGATGCTGAGCAAGTTGTGCTTTAATCCATCCACTAAGAGTACATCTTTGATGATCACTTTGTCATCTCCTCCAACGTCACCAACTCGAAGAATCCTACCCTGATTGTTATCTCCATAGGTGACATAGCTAGCAGGTTTCAATTTCAGATTAGTTAACTGGGAAGCATCACCAGTCATGTGTTTGGAGCATCCACTATCAGGTACCACAGTAACTTACTGGATGCCAAACAGACCTGCAAAACAGATTAGGTTTGATATATTGGTACCCAATTAAACTTGGGTCCAACAGTGTTAGATGTGCTTTTGGGCACCCACCTATCTAGTCCTTTAGGCACATCAAATTTCCTTATTCTACAGTTTCTAACTGAATGGCCCTTTCTCATACAATAGAAGCAAGTACTGGATTGTGAAGACTGTGATCTAGAACCCTTAAAAAAATTGTTAAACAATTTCTACTTTCCTTTGGGATCAGTTTGATAACCAATATCAGGTTTTTCAAAAACACAGTTTTGAGATCCCAAAAGTGCATTAAGGTTAGTTGTTCCCATAGAAAGTTTAGATGCAGTACAAATCAAATAATTCACTTTATTTTGTAAAACTGCACAATTTTCACAATCAACTAGTTTGTTGGAGTTAAATCCACTAGAGTTTACAGATTTGTAATTCTCTTCTAAAGTTTCAAAATTAGTCTTTGCTTGAAGTAACTCATCCTCCAGCTATTTAACTCTAGTCTCCAGCCACTTGTTCTTACCATTCACTTTATTGTTGGAAAGAGCTAATTTGTTAGCTTATTCATGAGTTTATTGAAATGCATGAAGAAGTGTATTGTAGTTAGTGCTACTTACTTCAGAGCTTTTTCCAACCATCAAACACGGTGTGGCTTCAATCTCTTCCTGGATGAGGAAGCATTGTCTTCCCATGCAATATATGTCTTTCTTCCTTTTCCGATCTTGTAACTCTTCTTTTCAACAATCTTTTCTTTGTCAACCAATTTTGGACAATGTGCTTTCACATATCCCTGTTTGCCACAACCAAATTTGAATCAGATTTTCTACTATACCTCTTATTCTGCTGATTCTTTGTCCTGCTCTTCAGTCTGATGAATTTTTGGAATTTCCTTGTCAGTAGATTGAGACTTTTAGTATCACTTTCTTCTTCTGAACTGTCCTCACTAGTTCCAACTTCAGCAGCTTTTGATTTGAGTGTGAGGCTTCTAATTTTATTCTCAGCAGTTTTCATTTCTTTCAACCTCGTCATTTCCATTTCATGCTCTCTCAACTTTCCAAAAAGTGTTGTTGTAGTCAAAGTTGTCAAATCTCTAGTTTCGAAGATTGCTATCACTTTGGGTTGCCAACTTCTGTCCAAGCATTTCAGAATCTTTATATTCAGCTCATCTTTGTCAAATTGTTTTCCAAGCCTGATCAAGTAATTGACTATACGAGTGAATCTCTTTTGCACATCAGCAATTAACTCTCCTTACTGCATTCTGAATAATTCATATTCCTGAATCAGCGCATGCTTCCTAGCCCGTTTGACATCAGTAGTCCCTTCATGAGTGACCTCAACTATATCACACATCTCCTTTGCCGAACTGCACTTTGAGATCCTGAAAAACTCGTCCAGATTCAAAGCTGAAGTGATTATGTTCTTAGCTACACAATCATATTGAATACGCTTGTTTTCAGCTTCAGTCAATTCATCATATGGTTTCACAACAGATTCACCATTCACAACAGAAACAGAAATATAAGGTCCATTCACTATTCCATTCCATATACCACGGTCAATAGATTCTATAAAAATCTTCATTCTCACTTTCCAGAATTTGTAATTGACTCCAGAAAACATGGGTGGCCTGTGTATGGATGCTCCCTCAACAAAAGGCAACTTGTTCTCGGCCATAGATCCAAAAACTTGACTAGGATTCAAGTCTTAGCTCTGATGCCAATTGTAAAATAAGTTTTGGCCAAGTTCAAGAGAGGGGGTGAATTGAACACCTTTTAAAAACTTTTGCAAATGTATTTTTCAATGTGAGGAATGAAAAATCTTTAAAGAAACTATTCAAGATTATATAAAATGCAATCAGCAAAGGTACAAAACTAATTCCATAATAATAGTAATCACACAGAATCATAAACTAAAGACATATTTTAATTTTGGAAAACCAATAGATTGTTAAGCAAGTTATGGAAAAACAGTGTACAGTAAAACTAGTTATTAAAGATTAATTCAAGAAATCCAAGAATTTGATCAAATCCAAGTTTGCAATGAATTACAGATTCAAGAACCTTTTATTAAACAGGACAGACTTTGTTTAATATTTGAAAACTATTTTTAACCACTAATTGTGGAAAGTCAACTTTTCTGGAAAACAGATCGATGAACGGAAAACCCAATGAATTAGAAAACTGTTTGTTTCAAAAAAGAATCAAATAAACTATGTATAGATGTATTATATGATTTAAGAGATACTCAAATATTAGTCAGAACCAATCAATTAAACCAGTTAATGAGTTTTTATCAGATTCTAAAAAATTAAGAAGATTAACAAGAACTGTAAAGAGGTGAGCAAGAAATAGCAAGAACACATAGATTTATCCTGGTTCACCCTTCCTCAAGGGCTACGTCCAGTCCCTTACTCCACAGTAAGAATTTCCACTATAAAAGATCAAACCAGATCAGTTTATAGCAATTCAGTCACTTACAACCCGCAAGAATACACTGCTCCCCGCAACAATACACTGCTCCCCGCAACAAACCCTCTGTTGAAACCTACAGCAGAACCTAGAACTATACAGACTCCACTGTATATTCCAGAATACCCCTTACTGATCTCCTCAGCAAGTTACAACCTGTACAGATCCCACTATACAAACAGAATTACCACACCAGGTAACTCACACCATAATAAAATCCAGTACAATGAAAGAATTATCACAAACTCAGCAATACAAGCACTTCAATACAATACGTTACAAAAGTAATGAAGAAAGGGTATAGAAGGCTTAGTTTGATGATCAGATCAGTGATGAAACTGTCCTAGTCAACTCAAAGCTCCAGCAGTATTTAGAAAACAGTTCTTCATGAAAGAGTTTGAATGATCTTGAGCACTAGACAAGAAGGCGTTTTTCTCTCTTTGAAAACTCACAGTTCTTGCTCAGAAAATTTTTAGAATGATTTCCTATCTGTTTCCAAAAATGCGCCAACTATTTATAGAAAACTGTCTTAAAATTCAATCGATTGTTTTGTCAAACAGTCGATTGTTTTTCTCGAGTTAGTTAAAACAGTTATTCAAAACTCAAGTTCTGATTTTAATGATATCTCAAATCCTTTGTTAAATCAAAAAACACTTATGAAGCTTATCCTTGATTAAGATTGCATGCGTCACTGATTTGAACTCAAATTTGACACACAACACAAAATCCTAAGTTCTAGACCGAGCTCCTCCAATCTTCAAGCAAACTCCATGCAGTCCACATATGATCACAAGGTCTTGAACTTCATCACATGGTTGGCTTCATTAAATCTTCACAACAACTCACTGGTGCTAACACCGTTTAGATGGGCTCAAGACTTTATGTTTCCTTTTCAATTGAATAATAATATCAGTTTGATTTTTCATAAAAGAGCATCGTTTCTATACTTTTCTTCTCTTGCCAATTTATAAATATGATGACTTTGAAAACTCAAATGTTTCACATCTCAATTTTGAGATCCCTGTCGATGATATGGAAATGATTACGAAGATGACTGTGAATTCCCGCCGAAATCGTTAAGGTTAGTGGAACAAGAAGCGGAGTGGGTTCAAGCTAAATACTATTAGCTTAACCTCATTGATGAGAAGAGGATATATGTTGTATGCAATGGTCAACTTTACCAACGAAGAATGAATAGGGAATTTGACAAAAAGGTTTGCCCAAGAGGGTTCCATGAAGGAGAACTAGTGATGAAGAAGATTATATCTATCTAAAAGACAACAAAAGAAAGTGGATGCCTAATTATGGAGGCCCTTATATAGTCAAAAGGGTGCTACTAGGAGGAGCACTAATCCTCACAAAGATGGATGGGGAAGAGTTGCCTTTATTATTTAACTCTAACACAGTCAAAAAGTTCCATGCCTGATATGATTCCGAGATGACAGGGTTTTTCTTGTATTAAGTATTTTGTGAATTTTGTTTTAATCGTTGTACTTTCACTTGATTCTATTTTGAAATGCAAAAGTTCATTTTTTATAAGTTTTTGTCTGTACACCGTGGGATTGTCTTTAATGGTTACCATTACCTCAAGGAAATTACCACACTGAGGCATAAATGTCATGTTTCTTATGGTTGGTCAAACAATTAAAACTCTGTCTTTTGTCTTTAGAGGCATTAAAAAAAAACAAAGGAAAAATTGAAAAAAATTCGTTAGATTGAAAACCCGCAACAACGATCTAAGCAAAAGATAGGAAAAAAGAAGAAAACGCCATGTATTGGAAGTCATTAAATTTTGTTCCATAGTTAATCTCCTTGAAAATTAAGCAATCATGATTCGAAATTATATATGACCATGTTTCTTCATCCTAAACACTTTTACACATCCTTTGTATCCTCTTTGAGCGAAAAATAAATATCTCTTTCAAAAATACCCTTAACAAGGATCATCGACATGTTGAGAATCAATCCAAGGTTTCAATAGAAGGAGTATGTCTGAAACTCCTAAATTCGTCAAAGAAAAGTATGTCGCAAACCCCTCAATATGTCAAAAAGAGGGCTATGCTGAAGGCCCTAAGTACATCAAAGAAGGAAAGTTCCTAAGAGCTTAATGAAAGATATTCATCAAAAAAGAAGTATATCAAGAGCTTTTCATTGGTATTGAAAAAAAAAACAAGAAGAAAAAAGAGAAATGGAAAAAAGAAGATAAATGAAAAAAAAATAAAGAAAGAAAAAAGAAGGGAAGAATGACGACATTTCATCATGGAAGGCCTTGATTGTTTCCGACCTTTGATTGATGATCCCTGTTTCAAAATTTTAAAACCCAAAATAAGTTTTGAACCTTTATATCCTTTTCTTCATTACCTTTTTAACCCCTGGTCACGTTACAAGCCCAATAAAGTTCATATTGATTGAAGAATGATTGTGATGATTTTCATAAAGCTTAACGTTGTAACAAGAGGAGATGATTGATAACACGTGAATAATAAAAAAAAAAGGAATGCCTCTGTTAGAAAGGAGTTTCCAATTAACACACAACAAAGCATCATAGAAGAGGTGACCCTGACGCAATCCGATTTCATCCGTACCCTTGCTACCCCGTAAATCATCTTCCACACAATCCTCATCATTACCTCCCCATACACAAACTGGGGCAGTTTGTGTGTGTCTTCCTTATAAAGTTTATTTCCCTGTCACGAACAGCTTTTTACACTAATCATACTCTCATTTAAACCCATTTGTTCATGCCTCGATATGCTAAAGCCCACCTACCAAAACTGGGGAAATCCTATCCTGGGTTATGTGTCCCTAACATCTTGCACATGCCTTACTCTCACTTAAAACCTATTTGTTCATACCTTGATAAGTCGAGACTCACTTGAATAGCCCAACATACCAAAATTGGGGCAATCCTATCAAGGGATGCGCATTCCCAATACCCTCCAAACACCACTCATTCTCATTCATACACCCACCATTTACCTACAGGCTCAAGCACGTATCAAAGCAATGTCTCTAAATGAGAAGTTGATAATTACACCATGTGATCATTTGCTTCAACATGGCAAGATCCCTTACTTTTGAAGGAAAAGAAGGCAGTGTCTAATGAATTCAATAGTTACAAGAAACAACTAATTCCACATATTTGGAAATTTTTGAAAAAAACACATTTTGTAAATACATTCTCTTTTTTTTTCAAAAACAAAAGGCTTGTACATATTTGGAAAATTTTTGTACATATATTCTCTTTGAAAAACTCTTGTACATATTTGGAAAATATTTGTACATATATTCCTTTTGAAAACAAAAAACTCTTGTGTATATCCTTTTAAAATTTGTACATATACTACTTTTGGAAAACAAATTCTTGAGATTTTTGTACATATATTCCTTTTTTGAAAAATCATTTCATTAAAATAATTTTTTTGAAAAAAACACATTTTTTTACGTACATTTTCTTTTAAAGAAATAGACACATAAATTATTAGTGAAAATTCTTGAAAAAATAATTTTAAAAATTTGAAAAATTATTAAAAAAGATATATTTCTAAAAAAAAAGCACATTGGAAAATCTTAAACAAAAAAAAACATATCTTGAAAAAACTTCATCAAAAATCTTAGAAACATATTGGAAAAACTTTTTTTGAAAAAATCATTTGAAAAAAAAACATTGAAAAATTGAAATCAAAACAAACATAAATCTCCATTTTACTTCGACACTTGATTCCCTATAGAAGCAAAATCTTGGTCATTCTTTTATTTGCATTTTGACACTTTATTCCCTATAAAAGCAAAATCTTGGTCATCATTTTCTTTATTTGCATTTTGGTACTTAATTCCCTACAGAAGCAAAATCATGGCCATTATTTTTCCGACACTTGATTCCCTGCATAAGAAAAATATTGGTCGTTCTTTTATTTGCATTTTGGCACTTGATTTCCTGTAGAAGCAAAATCTTGGTCATCACTTTCTTTATTTGCATTTTGGTACTTGATTTCCTACAGAACCAAAATCTTGACCATTCTTTTTCCGACACTTGATTCCTACAGAAGTAATATCTTGTTCATTCTTTTATTTGCATCTTGGCACTTGATTCCTTGCAGAAGCAAAATATTGGCCATCATTTTCTTTATTTGCATTTTGGTACTTGATTCCTTATAGAAGCAAAATCTTGACCATTCTTTTTCAACACTTGATTCCATGTAGAAGCAAACTCTTGTTCGTTCTTTTATTTGCTTTTTGGCACTTGATTCCCTACAGAAGCAAAATCTAGGCCATCCCTAAAAACCAAGAAAAAAACAAAAAAAAAGCAAAAACAAAAAAAAACTAAAAAAAATCTTACCCTTTCATATTCATTTTATTTTTCAATCTAAACAAAATTTGTGTTTTCGTCTTTACTTGTTTTTACTTTGATAATATGGAAATCTCGATTCCCAAATTATCACATGGAAGCCAAGTAAAGAGGGATAGTTGTCAACACCCAATTTTGTCCGGACAAATAAAATTATGTAAAAAAAAGATAAAATAAAAAAATAGTTGGTAATAATAAGAAATAAAAAAATAAACATTTTATTAATTTAAGTTTTTTGCATTAATTTTTGCTTAAAAAATATAGTAATAATAAAAATAATAAAATTTGAATTAAATCTTACCCTTCTATAGAAAATAAAAAAACAATAATAAAAAATGTGACTTAAATATAAATAGTTCCTCTTAGTAAAAAAAAAGAAAAAAAAAAGATAAAGAAAAATAAAAAATATAGATTGTTTCTAATTTTTAATAATGATAACTAAAAATAATAATAAAAAAGATACTAAAAAACATAATAAAAATACATTTTCATTTGAAAAAAAAATAATTAGATTTTATTTAATTGGGTCCATTTTCTAAACTACTTGTAAATAAAATAAAAAATAAAAAAAGGTCCGGTCTCTTAAGGTTTAAATAGGAAAATGAGCTTCAGCATTTGACTAGGCAATTTTAGCTATTTTTAGAATTAGTATACAGATTATTTGATTTAATTAAAATTGATATAAATTTGCTTGATTAAACACTGATTAAGTCTAGTAATAGAATTAATTCGAATCTTGAATAAAATAAATCTGAAAAAGAAAGTTGAGGATATTAGAGAGTCTGTTTTAGGGTATTTTATGAATCGATTATTCTGCTTTAATGCAAATAATTCTAATTAATCCAATTAATTTCTCACTTTTTCTTAATAAAGAAATACTCATTAAAGTTTGCTAACGTCGAAAAATTAAAAAGCCTAAAAAAGAAACAATTTGTATAATTAGAGATAATTTGCAAATCACAATTAAAAGGCACGTTGTATTTTTTTTTTTTTTTTTACAAACAAATATACCCTACCTCAGCACTACACACAAGGGGGGAACACTCACAGACAGAGACTACCGCCACGAGATAAAGGGACACACACACGAAAAAGAACACACAAAATTACAACACACACTTAGAGAAAATTGTTCACAGGGGGTAGAAAATTATAGTTCACAGTCCCATTATAAGAGCTCGAAGCTAAATTTGGTCTTCAACTAATACATTTTGTGTCCTCTATACGTTTTGTGATCACATGGTGTCATATTAAATAAAATAGCAATAGATACAAGATAAATGATTTTATTTTTTTAATTGAGTTGTTGCTTGGGGATTGCTACTTTTTGCACTTTCTCAACTTTCCAACCAAATCAAGAGATTATTGCTCCTGTCACACTCTCCATCTCAAAAGAAACCCTCCAAAACTTAAAATCTTAGTGAATCATGGAAGCAAGAACATTAGAACACTCAATATGAACCCTAAACCCCATCAGAACCCATCAAAGCACTCAAAAGAAACCCTCCAAAACTCAAAATCTTAGTGAATCATCGAAGTAAGAACATTAGAGTACTCAATAGGAACCCTAAACCCCATCAGAACCCATCAAAAAATAAATCCTTCAAAACTCAAAATCTCACTGAATCATGGAAGCAAAAACATTAGAGCACTCAACAGGAACCCTAAACCCCATCAAAACCCATCAGAGCACTCAAAAGAAACCTTCCAAAACTCAAAATCTTAGTGAATCATGGATGCAAAAACATTAAAACACTCAATAGGAACTTTAACCCCACAACACTCAAAAGAAACCCTCCAAAACTCAAGATCTCAGTGAATCATGGAAGCAAGAACATCAGAGTACCCAATAGGGAACATAAACCCCATCATAACCTATAAGATCACTCAAAAGAAATCCTAAACCATTTTTTTATTAATTTTTTTTATTATTATTATTACCATTTTTTTTCTTTGCTTTCTTAACAAATCAATAAATAATGTTTTATTTCAAATAAATTAGTGAAAATATAAAAAACATATAAAATTTTCAAAATTAAAATATCAAACATCATCAAACAAATTTTCAATTTAGAACGTAGGATCGAGGTCAATCCTTATCGGGCCCAAAAAATTAAAAAAAATTATATTTTCTTTGTTTGCTTTGTTTATTTATTTTCATTTATTTTTATTTGTATCTTTGTTTCTTATTTTTTTTATTTGTATTTATGTTCATTTTAATTTATTGTCATTTTTGTTTATTTTATTTTATTTACATTATTTGTTTGTTTATATTTGTTTTTTTTATTTGTCTTTATTTTTATTTTTATTGTAATTATTTTTGGGAAAAATAACATTTTGTAAAACCACACTTATTTTTTTCTTATTTGATTAAAGGTACCATCTTAGGACGGGCGTTGTGAGAGTGCTAATACCTTCTCCACACGTAACCGACTCCTGAATCTTAAATCTGGTTTGTAGACATTTTTTTTATTTTTTCTGTAGTTTTCCATAATAAACTATGATAGCGACTCCATATCTATAAAAATATTATTTTTTTAAAACAATTAAATTTTTCATTATCGTCTCTCTGTCGCGATCCCGATCGCGACATATACATATACATATACATATACATATATATATACATATACATATATATATATATATACATACATATATATATATATATATATATATATATATATATATATATATATATATATATATACATATATATATATATATATATATATATATATATATAAATTATATACATGTCACACTTGATAACAAGTTCTTTCATTGTCCGAATTTAATCTAGATGATCGGTGATTGAGCCTGTAATGAGGTTAGAGTTAGTGGGTGTTTTATCACTTAAATGTTGTGTTGAACCAAGATAGAGATTTGTGAAGATTTAGTTTAATAAAAATCTATGTTCAAAGGTTCCGAGACTGTCTTGAGGCAGTAGGCTATCTGAGGGATAGAATGTCTGGTGGTATAAGACTGTCTGTCTTGACCAAAACTTCTGGGCAAATCGTTTGCTGCATCATTTTACTTCCACAACGTTTCCAACTCTGAATCACTGTGCACATGACTTTGCAACTGTTTTGACGCGTCCTTTTGGAAGTTAACTAAACAATTTTAGTTCTATAAATAAGACCTTGTAATGAACAGTTATCTTCAACTTAGAGTTAAGAGTTCACTAGTGAGGTAAATTTTGTGTTATAATCTCATATTCATTCTTAGTGAATTTCGAACCATGGATGTCATAGGATTTCAGTCAAACCACATAAAAATTCTCTATGTGATTCTTCATTTACTTTTCCTATTTACTTTCAATCTATTCTTAATGTTTCTTTCATTATTGTCTAGCATCTGTATGTGATAGACAGTCCAATAAATTTATTTCCATTTCCTTACAATTTCAAATATATTGTCAGAAGTTATAAAATTTTTGTGTGACTAAATTAACATATTTATAAATTTTAAATATTAAAAACATTAAGAAATTTTGGAGATACCAATTTCGATGGTACCAATTTTGGCACATCCCAATTTTAAAGGTAAACGAAAAGCTTATTTAGCCCTTTCTAATAAATCATACTATTTTATATTTTATTTATTAAACTTTAAATTGAAAATAAGGTTGTAAATTTTATAATTTTTTTAGCTATTGCCAAAAAAAATATAAAACTTTATAATAAATTTTATATCAGAACTTTGAGCATGAATTAAAATTTTGATCTTTCCTATTTTAGAGAAAAAATAATATATGGGAAATTAATTATTATTAAATTAAAATTAAGAATGTTACACATGTTAGTAACATTCTTCTTATTTGAGTTAATCTTAATGTGCTTGTTAGTACTTTTTTTTTCTTCAATTGATAAGCTTCCTAATTTGTTTTCTTAATTGGCATATTGTCATTTGAATCTACACGTTTTTGTTTTGTTTTTGTCAATATTAATTTCACTTCTTACTTAAAAAAATAAATATTTTCATATTCTTGTCACATATGCTTATTCTTCATCATATGTTTATCAGCCTTTATTTATTTCACTTTATATTATTTCTAATAAAAAGATGAGACCATGAATAATATATTAATTATAAAAGAAACAAATACTTTTTTCTTCCAAAAAGTAATTAATTTGACCATTTTCTTTAGAATACAAGTTAATAAATCAAATTCATCAATGGAAGTCTTTATGAATATGTAAAGAATTTATCGTTTGTCTTTTAATATAATTGAAGACATTTATTAAATAGTATTGAATACACTTTGACCAATATTTTGAAGAGAACTGGTTGGGAAGACTTTTTCGAGAGAAAAGCAAACTTTGACCTTGGCATGATCACTTATTATTCCTACACCATGAAATAATTAAAAGTAGAACTAAGCATACACATACATATGTTTTCAAAGCATGTATGATAAAAA
>Ga0209489_101780_pt1 | contig 44234 bp, 33 predicted proteins | sample SiratrowhiteBW_FD_187527 | JGI IMG/M metagenome (GOLD analysis project Ga0209489, IMG submission 187527) | Root nodule microbial communities of legume samples collected from California, USA - Siratro white BW (SPAdes) (version 2) | ecosystem: Host-associated > Plants > Roots > Nodule | place... | reverse complement strand
ATATATATATATATATATATATATATATATATATATATATATATATATATATTGAAAAACCGATTATAATACCAAAATACATAAGTAGTTCTCTGATCTCTTCAGAATGCAGAAAGAGCAAAAAAGACATACAGATAATAAGGCAGGAATTAAGATTAAAGATACCAAAAGTGAAAAAAAGCAAAAGGAGGAAGCTGTGTAAAGCAACAGTTGCAGATATTATTCTGCATTCGATGTAAAATTGTTGACCTGAGCACTTTTGGTTCAGAAACCATCAAGTTGTTGTTGGTGCTGCAAAGTCTGTGATGGGTTTGCATCTTACCATCAACCAAAAACCGATCTTATTACTACTACTCATTCACTCATTTTTCACTCTCACAAGGTCTCAGTCCACCACATGCAGAACTTCTTGTGGTGACATTCCGATTGAATACCCTTTTGGCATTGACGATGGCTGTGGAAGCCCCTACTACAGATACATTCTGGCGTGTTCTGACTCCAGAAAGCTCGAAGTCAGAACCCCTTCTGGCAGATACCCCGTTCACAATGTTAGCTATGCTGATCCGCACATTCTGGTCACTGATCCATTCATGTGGAACTGTGAGGATGCTGAGAATTATCGCCCCACAAGGCCTTTCAGTTTGGACACCAGCACACGCTTCAAGCTTTCCTCTCAGAATGAGTACCTCTTTTTCAACTGCAGTGAGGATCACGTGATCGTTAAGCCAAAGCCAATCTTCTGTGAGCGTTTTCCGGAACGCTGTGATTCTTCCTGTGACAGTGGTAGCTACCTTTGCAGGCACATGCCGGGGTGCTCTTTCGCTATGAGTGGCAGTTCTTGCTGCTCTTACTCTCCAAGAGCAACTGAGTCGTTGAGGTTGATGCTCAAGTATTGTACTAGTTATGCAAGTGTTTATTGGAGAAATGTTGGAGCTCCTCAGCCTTATGATCAAGTTCCTGAATATGGAATCAGAATTGATTTTGATATCCCTGTAACTACACGCTGCCTTCAGTGCCAGGATCCTTCCAAAGGAGGTGGAACTTGCGGATTTGACACTGAGACACAGAGTTTCATGTGCCTGTGCAAAGAAGGAAATTTCACTACTCATTGTAAAGGTACGTCTAATAAAAATCATTAAGTTTATCATACGATGACAATCTTTCGTACTACATAGCATGTTTACTTAAGTCACCATTAAGAAGGTTTGCATTTTGAAATTTGTTGAGAAGTAGAATTGACTGGTTATTGTTTGACTTGGCAGATTATGATGCTGCACGTCACAGTAGAAGGGTTAATGTGATTGCAGGTGATTAAAATAAATACAGTTCATGGAGTAATATTCTGAATGATAAAGTTTTTGAAATGGAAAATTTGGGTCATGTTTGTGGATATGCAGGGACTGCTACAGCTGTTTCGGCTGCAGGGGCATTTGGAATTGGAGCTGGTATTTGGTACTTGAAGAAAGTGAGAGCTAAAGCACCAGTAACATGTGGAGTTCAATGCAACGAGAATAGACTTTTCTAAAGAGAACCAATAACGTTAACTGCATAATCACGGAGTACCTCTTTGTTTTGTTACTTTTTCCCCTTAGCTATTCAGCTTATTTATTTATACAATAGGCCTTTTTTGCTTCCCAGTTGGCATCTTTATGTGATGTTGGGTTGTATTTTATCTCAAGTTCATTTAAAGCAAACAATATTTTTTTTGGATCACTGTTAATTTCCATCACATAACTTGCATTCATATGACGAATAGAGTGGTATTGATATTTTCTTGTGAAGTGAAACTTTTGAGTATGTATCCAATAAATACTGATTGAGATTATAGAAAAATTTCCTCAGAGGTAGAGAGACAGAAATTTAATAGAGATTCTACGTCATAGTTTCTTTATGTGACACAATTCTAAACCATACTAACATGCTCTCCCAACAATACAGTCTGTGGGGCCTGCATTTAGAGTTATTGCAGGCACCGTGTATGCTGGAGCAGCAGCAAAAGATTGAGTTGGTGAGTAATTTGGAGCACAACTTCCAAATCCAGAAGGTACAAAATAAGCACCATTTAAAAACAAGTCCTTGTAAGATCTCCATTTCCAACTTTTCCAGTTTTCCTTCACTTCCCTCTTGGTAACCTGTCATTCAAGAACAACACTCAAAAGTTTTGAAGAATTATGTACTGGGTTTGAGAAGAAAAAAAGAAAAGAGGAGGGATTTCGTGACATTGTATTTCTACCTGTTTTGCATTTGGGTCATTTGGTGCTACATAAAAATTCCCTTCACTTAAAATGGTTGGGCTAGCACTACCTCCTATAGCATACATTTTCCAATCATCATATTTGTTGTTCACCACATGAGCATAACCAAATCTTACCCTGCATTTTCATCCACGCGAATACAGCATTTATTTTCATAGAGTATGCAAATTGAATCCATAAAAAAAATCACTCTTACCTTGGCATCCTTTCAGTTAGGCCACTAGCAAACTGGTTGAAGGCTATAGTCACTTTCATTATTTTGTCCTGTGTGAATTGGTCACTATGTCCCAGCAGCATAACCTGCAGGCACGTTTTCTCAATCAGATATTATGTCCTCTCAAAACATATGCTCAAATTCTAAGGAGAAGAGAGAGAGGTAGCTAAGTGATTATTGTGGATTTTACTCATTTAAAATGATCCAAAGATGCATTTAGATGTTAAAGCATGCGCTCATAATTGCTGATTAGAACAAAAAAGTATTGGTGGTCTATGAAATGGTAATAATTGTACATGCATATTAAACGATGAAAGAGGAGTGATTAACACACTCTTTTTTACTAGTAGTTCGATTAAAGTTTGCTAAAAGCTACAAAATCATGAAAGTACTATATAAGAAATGAATCTTACTAAAATTTATAATTTGCAATAAGTTTAGTCTATGATAAAAAGTGTATTGCTAAATATTACATAAGCTTGTAACGACCCAGTATATACAGCAGGATTCTTGTATAGTTGCACTTTATCCCTAAAATGCATGGTATTTAGTAATTATATTGCATGCACATGAACAAGAATCTGGTATATCAGGATATGGTACAAGGTACGAGACAAAAAAAAGGAAGAAGTAGCTGTCTTTGTTCAACTTACTTTGTCATGCTGAGTAAAGTAATTGTTAGAGATGGTAATGGCAGTTGAGGCACGAATAACATCGATTAGGCCATCGGTGGAACGAGCCAAAAAACAATGATCAATCCAAATATGTGAGGAAGAAAATAAGCTAATGGCATCTCCATCTGAGCCTAGACGATGGCCAACATGGTCAGGAGTGCTCCTAACAAGGCCAGCCTCGGCTGGTTTGCAATCATGGATGCTAATGCCATGTATAATAATATGGCTAACACTTTGTAATGTGATGCAAGGCCCATCAGCAATCTCCACTTTTGCTCCTCTTCCATCAATGGTCTTGTAGCTACTCAGAAGAAGCTCATTTTTTAGTGTAATGACCATGTCTTTGTCAAAAATTATCCATAGAGGGTCATTTTGGATTGCACCATAACGGAGTGTGCCTGGTTTTGGGTTTACTGGGTCATCAGAGGGATCTGAAACTTGGTATAATGCACCATATTTGCCTCCTGTGGCCTCTTTGCCAAAGCCAATAGCACAATCAGCCAAGGCTTGGCGATTTGAGTTCCAATTTGGTTTGGCCCTCCAGCAAGAGTCTATCACATTGAGCAATGGTTTCTTAAGGATATACTTTGAGAGAGGTTGGAGAGTGTTGTTGTAGTAGTTGTTCTTTGTTGAATGAGCAATAACAAAGGTTGAAGCAAGGTGTAGCATGAAGCATGAAAGCAAGAGGGGTGTAGTTGAGGTGGCCATGCTTGTAAATGCAACAATTGCACAAAGAGAATGGAATGGAATGAGGTGGTTTAATAGGTGGGGAGAAGGTTATGCACACAATTTACGAGTTTGCCTTAGAAATGCATTTTTTTGGGTTTAGATAACAAAAACTTGGCTGCACGAGCTTGGCTTGGTTGACTTGCCAATTATAATATTATTGAAAGTTTACTTAAGGGTACGTATACATCCATATTTCATTTCTTGCATGAATAGCATTACAATGTAATGCTTCAACGGACATGGAAGTTCAAGGTTCACAACAATGCTCCTCACAAGTGATCATAAAGAAAAATTATTTTTCTGAAATAAGTTAGAAACCTCATTACTGTTTCTTTTCCATATTGAGAAGAAAAAATATGTCAAAAGTTGGTCTGCTATCATTGTGTTTATAATTCATTAGAGGACTTTGTATAACTCTGATAAAAATAATTTTAAATCTTCTTATAGTTACATTTATTAAAATATCACTTTTTTTCATGCTTTTAAGATAGGTAATTCATGTTCTTTGAGTTTGATGGATATATATACATTGTGACTTGTGGGTAATGATATTACACATAGAACCAATTAAAATAAGCTTTAGTGGCACTTTTAGAATAAAATTATCATTATAATTTAATAAGCTTTAGTTTGTACGGGATAACAATTTAAAATTACATTATTTTACATCATCAAAGCATATCTTCTTTAATTTATCTTTTTTTTTAATATTTCTAATAAATTAAATATGTTTGCTTAAATCTCTATAAATGAGATATTTACTTTGGTTTACGCTTTTAAAATATTTTTAAGCTTTTTCCCTCATTATTTTTTTTATTATGACAATTAATATGTTTTTCATCATATATTATGTTAATACAATTAATAAAAATAATATAACATTAGTAATTATCTGACTTATGACACGTTGAGATAACTTAAAGAACGTGTAAATAGTATAATTGTTATATATAGAAATTTAGACACAAAATAAAGTAACCAATTTGAAAAGAAAATATTATTGGATACTTAGAAAAAAAATTAATTATATATATATATATAACCTAAAACTTATTTAAACATTTTTTGTTAATATATCCGTTTAGGATTTTAAAGGAAAAAAAATATAATTGCTTTCATTCCATTAGAAAAAAAAAAAAAAAAAAAAAATAAAAAAAAAAAAAAAAAAAACACATTCCAAAATAACAATTCTTAAACGAATAGATACTACAGAATATATTGAAATATGAAGATTTCATTAACAACAAATTACAAAATAAATAAGCTTTTGCGATGACAAGATTGTTTTACATGCATATATAATAAGGAAAATTATACTAATGCAGTGTAACATTTAAAACCACAGTAGCAGAACTGATGAAGTTGTGATCTCTGCTTTATTATAATCACACATATGGTGGTAGATTCCAATCATATCTTAAGCATAGCTGCACATTCCATAGACACATGAACTCTCAGCATTGCACTTGTTGCCACATTTTCCACAATGCTTCTCGTTACTCTTAGGATTCACGCACTTACCTTCACAGCATATCTTTCCATAGCTGCATTTCTTTCCACACTTCCCACAGTTGGAGCCATCTGTGCCCAAGTTCACACATTTTTTCATGCAGCAATCAGATCCTGCGCTACCTTTAATGTGGCATACATTTGGGTATTTGTCACATGTCACCACCACCCTCTCAGAAAGGAATCGATTTTTCACTTTCTTTGGTTCTTCATTTTCAGGAGATATTGCTAACACAGAAATGGCCAAAGCCATTATTAGCATGGCCAGGAGGAAGAAGGTGTTCAAGTGCTTCATCTTTGTGTGTTAACAAAAGAAGTTAAATGAAGTTATGTGTGATAGATATACAAAGATGGTATAAGTATATATAGAGGAGCATGCAGGTTCATGAAGTTGGTATATTATTATTATATTTTTTGCGTAAATTATTTCTTGAAAGAATATACGTAAGTGTTGATTGGTTAATGCGGTGTTCCAAATTTGTTAGGCTTGTTTAACAACAATTTCAAACTTCTTCCATAAAATAAGTTGAAATCGGATGTAATTGAGACGCTATTCTGGTTTTTTCTAAGGACGAAGGTTAACGTTAGTTTAGTTTCTAATCTCCATCGTCTTAATCAAAAACAGTATTCTTGTGTAATTCTACGTACGTAAACCAAGAAACCGTTAGAGTGCCACCATAGCCATGAAATTTTGACAATTCGATGTTGCTGAAGATGGTGGAAATTGAATCTCAGAGTTGGCCATTGGGCAATAAAAATAAAAATGAACTGTGTCAAAAAAACAAATCTTCTTTTAACGTGATAAATAAGAATTGTAAATATATATATATATATATATATATATATATATATATATATATATATATATATATATATATATATATATTATCGTATCACATGTATAATGAGAAAAATATGCAGCATAACTTTTGTAAATGGCTTTGTGATAATTAATTAACTTTTCTCTTAACTATATACGTATATAAATCAAATTTATGGTATTCATACAAGTGTATATATGTGTTCTGCATAATATTTAATAGTAATTTTAGGAAGATGTCTAACCCTACCATCACTTTTTTAGTAATAATTTTATCATGCTTATAATCCCGCGTTTGGCTGTTTGATCAGTGATTTTCTAAACCAAACTTTGAAGTAGAGAGTATCGTTACCCACAAGTAGCTTTTAGTCAAATTTCTTAGCTGCCAGAGTCTATGGCTAATCAATGTTGATCAAATACAATGCAAGTTTCCTTTAATTCAGAATTTGGCAGGATTTAATTGGATCAAAGTTAAACTGGTTAGTCAAAGACGTAAACAAGATTATGAAGCATTAAGGTTTTTTCCTAGTTTCAAATACATTTAATCAATATTCACGCACACAACTGCAATACGACACTGTTATGAATAAACCGTTTCATTCAAGAAAGATTGTTCATATTCACGACATTCTGTTCATCCCCAACGTAAGAGAGGAGGAATAACATGGATTGTGTTACTTTTGTTGAAACAAGCCTATACTCCTTTTTACATCAATATCTATAAGCTTTCTGTTAGAAATTTCATTTCTTTTAAACTAAACAAGTAAGGAAGCTTTGTACTGAATAAGATCTATGAGGATAATTTACTTGGCTTCTGTTTCTTAGAGTGTCATCAAAACATTTGGTATATAAAACTCAAATTATTCCCAGCATCATTGCTTTCACATTCATAAAACTACAAGTTTATGTGTGCAATCTATAATACTCGAAAGTTAACATTAATACGTCGAAACCAGTTTACATGGAAATAGTTGTAGTTTTTGTCCCGTTGGAAATTTGCTGATGCAATTTTAAGATACTACTTCATGAATTGAGATGAAGTATAATCTGTGTATTCAGGCTAAGGTAGTATTTGAAGAATAACTTTTTAAAATTATATTTAGTTCAAATGATCCTTGTATTTAAGATTTTTAGTTGAGAATAATATGGTTAACGCATGATATTTATTAACATTAACTTTCTCCAAGGAGATATCAAATACATTTTAGAACATGTTTGTGAAAGCCTTGCTGGAATAAAATTAGCATGTTAACCGATCCAAAGAGTTTGTCTCTTTTGCTAATTAAATTCTTGGTACAGTTTAGCATTTTTTTTAAAGAAAAAAAGTGGTATAAATTACAGGCTGTGGTGGAACAGTGTTAGTGTTGAGGGGCGATGGAAGATGAGATATGCAATGAAGACTCCTCCTACTTTTAGTTTTAATTGGGGCCAAAACATTGATGTTATTAAAAAGTAACTATATAACAGTAAAATTTTATTAAAGCATAAAATAATGGAATTTTAATTGATAGTGGGATAGAAATACATTATAGATTGCGATTGTTAACTTTTGTAATTATATTATTTAAAAAATTATGTATGAAATTTAATATAATTGATTGATAATGTAAAAATCTTTACATAAAAATATATGAAAAATAAAGTCGAATTGAAAAGAGGATGCAATGAAAAAAATAAGAAATAAAATTATAATTACTTTCATCACTGACGTGTTATATTATTACACTTGCATAGATATAATATTAATTAAACTCTTTTTGGGGGAGATTATACTCCTACCTAATTTTATTAGTTTTAAATTATGTTTAATACCTCTTCAAATTTATTTTTTTTTGTAAATGCATATAAGAGAAAGAAAACAAATAAAATCAAATATATTATTTTTCTTCATATTTCTTTATTTATTTTTTCTCTTACTATGACCTTTTGTTACTCTGTCAATATTTTTATTCTTTGATTTTTTTTGTTAATTTTTCCTAATAAATTTTAAAAATATTTATATCATCATTTACTAATGATATAACATATATTTAATTGTAACATATGTACTTTGAAAACAGAATCAAGGCGGAATTGCTAAGCTTAATCTTGACCAGCTGCATTTCTCAGGCTATGTTTCCTGACTGCCAAGTTCAAGTAAATGTGTTTATTTTCTCTTTCTGTCCCTTTATTTTGTTCTTCACCAACTAGTATTGTTGGTTGCTGCAAAACATTTAGAAGACAAATTTGTTACGTAATGCATGGTTGTGCATGCATAGTGAAGAGAGAAGAGTCAGTTTTACATGGAACAAAAACCATTGTAAGAAGAGTTTGGTTGAGTTTCTGATAAAGTGTCAATATATGCATCATCTGGCATTTCCTCACATCTGTACCTAATGACATGATCCTGATTATATTTGACAACCACTATTACCGAGACATTATGATGGGGAGAGGCTTGTTTGGTATTGACTCCAGCATTCGCGAACAGCACCCTTTGTCACGCTCAAAACTATTTCTTCAGGACTTTCTCGTCTGCATTTGAAAAACTTTCTTATACCAATGTTCTCACAGATGTGCAGGGTCATGTTCGAAGGCAATGCAACCAGGTAAACTAACGCTTATGGAGTGTGTCCTATTATATTTTGTCCAAGTATATATAATGAAGAAATTAACAGTAATTCACAAGGCCTATCCAATTCATATGCCCACTTCTAGCGGAAATCCTAAAGATTTCATCCACCAATGTTTATCCGTTATCATCTTACTAGTTTCAATTAATATTTGATCATCGGATTTTATGATGAAAAATATAAATATGCAGTAGAATTTTTAAAAAACAGGAATTTTGCTACCAAAAATAAGGGCTAAGCGCAAAGTTAAAAAAATACGCGGGAGCTCCTTCAAATTTACGTTCCAATATATAGACATTAATGACTGCCCCCATGATTGTGTATGTTTGCTTGCGTTTTACATCTACCACCATTTATGCTTACGACAAAGCTTCAAACATAAGAGCAGTATCCCCACAATTTCTAACATCTGCAATGGCAATTGAAATTACGATTTATTTCATTCGAATCCAACAAGATATTTTAAGAACAACTATATTTTTTACATCTTCTAAATGTTATACTTCCCTAAATCCACTTCTTTTGGACTTTGACTCGCTTTGAAAGGATAATGACAAGATAAAGAGAAAAATGAAAAAACATGTAAAAATAAATAAAAAAAAATGAAGAATTTATTCACCGTTCTCACCTCAAAATGAAGAGTGAAAATCAAAATTATCATTACAATGAACAAGACAGCCCACAACCAGATATAGTACAGTAAGTAGAATACAACCGTTACAGGTGCCAAGATGCGCTGAGTTTTGTCGTGATCTTTAAATGAATTGATTAGCACATGCAATTATCAAAGCAAACTGGAAACCCACGCTGCCCCTCTTCTATTAAGTTATGCAGCTGTTAAAGCGGAGTACAAATCATAAACAATGTTGCGAGGAGAATACTTGACTAGCTGACCCTTTCCATCCAACAGAGGCATAACTCTCCGGCCGAAGACACCTTCTTTACACATGCTTTAGTTTTGAAGCGGATGTGTGGCCATTACCAAGTCGACCAGGCACAGCATAAATTTTTTATCGTTGCTTCCATTAGAAATAGACACAAGAGTGGAAGCAACTACTGTACACCAACCTGAATGTTTTTACGTTCCAAAACAACATTCAAAATCTTGCCAGGAACGTAAATTCTCTTTTTGACAGATTGACCATGCAAATACTTTGATAGCTTTTCATCCCTAGATGCTAGGACAAAAGCCTCCTCCTCTGTACATGTTTCCTCAACCTCGATGGTCCCTCTTGTCTTGCCATTAATCTGTACTGGAAGGACTACGGTAGAATCCTTCAGGTAAGTCGGATTTGCCTGAAATAACATATTCAAATATGATCATTATTTAATGACTTAGTACAATCTGCCATTCATTCCACATGTGAGCTAAGGAACAATATTACAAGTGAGTAAAATGTCTGTTTTAGGCTATTAAAGAAATTCAAAGTAGTGACCACAACTTGACAGACCGGCCAGCATAGGAATGACTTGTTATTGATCCAAATCCATACCTTAGGGAAAGGCACGTAGGCCAATGATTCTCTGTGCCCTAGCCGAGACCACAGCTCCTCAGCCATGTGTGGTGCATATGGTGAAAGCAGCAAAACAAATGCCTCAATGATCGATCTTGGATGTTTATCCCACTGAAAATATATGACAAGGATAATATATTAATTATACTCCGTAACCATCAGCGGTAGACTCACCTCTTATTAATAAGAAAAGAAAATTGTGAAACGGAGGAACAAAGCAAAAGGATATTGAAATGTTGTGTGCAAAGAATGCACTTCATAAAGACATGTCCTTTACTATCACAAAGGAATTGCTATTCAGAAGCTTGAATTCATTTCCTTAATATTATACTTTTTATAATTTACTAAAAAAATTGATTCCTAAATAAGAAGGCTCTAGTCTGGCTGCTCTTTTACAGGAATTTTGCAAAAGCTAGAATTACGATCCTTACATTATGGATTCAATGAGAGAAGGCTAGTTTTCTATAAATAAACCCAGAGAAACGTATAAAAAGTCTCTCCAGGTAGGTTCGGATTTGAAAGTTTCTTTCAATTTGCAGAAAAGAGTTTGTATAAATAATATATATTTGGTCTTCTATCAAACAAGTCCGCGCCCCAAATATTAAAGGTAACATTTGGTTTGTTTGCTATGTTCAAAGGAATTGAATTGTAATGTAAATGAACTATTTACGATAGTAACTACTGAACGGAATCAGTCATTCCTTCAAAATAACATCGCTTAATACAATTTAGAAGGAGTGGCCATTTCAAATTTTACCTACTTCCCTACCCTAAAAGTACAAAAATAAAAGGAAATATAATATTTGGAGTGAGAAGATATTAAAAGAATGAAAGCAGGCAACAGAAAAATACCTTATATGCCGCATTGAGGAACTCCATCATTGCGGAAATTCCAGTGTTGAATCGTGTGCCCTCAATTTCCTCTGTTACCTGAATACTGAAATTAAATTCTTAGCTCAACTGTGTCAAATTTGCAAATTAATAAAACCAGAATAAGGAAACAACAAAGGTCTGATTAAAAATTGAGATGTTGACCTTGGCAATGCATTTGTGAAGACAGCGAAGTTGTTCTATAGTAGGCTCCTCGTCAACTGATACAGTTCCATCCTTAAATGTTCCATCAGACAAAGGTGAACCAACAATGAGCCTCCAAGTTCTTCCTAAGAACCGATGTACACCTTCAATGCCACTAGTACTCCATGTTTTCGAGTCTCTGGGAGCATGTAAAGGAAATCAAGAAGAAAATTGATCTGAGGTTAAAGCCCATATCGGAACAAGATCCACAACTCCATAGTCTCACCCTTTCCTCAACCCACCCCAAAGAAATGAAAAGATAAAAGGGAAAAACTACAAACACAAAGCAAGTTTGACTAAGGAACAATCACTATAATATGACAATAACAATAAGGTTTGGAGTTCAAACCTACCTCAATGGTCCCATGAACATCTCGTATAATCGAAGAGAATCTGCACCATACTCGGAGACAACATCGTCTGGATTAACAACATTTCCCCTACTTTTACTCATTTTGTGAGAGCGAGCATGTAATCGTATGTTAGGATTTTCTCTCAGGACAAAAGAATCCCCAGATTTCATGGCCTACACTCAAGGAAAAAGAGAACTAATGCTAGTCAGGAGAAAACAAAACGTAAGTCCAACACCTTATATCTGGTAATTAACAAATGCAATGAGAAGTGGAAAGTGTGGGAACTTCATTGATAAACCTTTTCTGCAGGAATTATTTCTAGCTTATGTTCATTCAATAAGTCAGTTGAATCAGCAGATATCAGATTTCCATCTTGATCTCTACAAGCCATATATTGAACCTGCCACTCAAGCAATTAGAAACTTGCAATAGTTATTCTTTTCTACTCAATTTTCAGGCAGAAAGAAATGAAATTACCTCCCCAAGAATAATCCCCTGGTTTATTACACATTGGAAGGGCTCCTTGGTGGATACAACTCCAATGTCAAAGAGAACCTGAGACATAAAACTCAAATTACATCTGCACAATATAGCAGCAACACTGACAATACATTAAAGGGTATTTGAAGCCTTATTTCACTTCAATCCCAAATTGGTCAATAATACTTTTGCCAACACTTAACCATGTCATCCATCTTTTATTTAACTTCTAGAGGGATTATCTGATTTCCATTTATAAATACACCAAGTACAACAAAAACTTTCTTTCCCTCAGATACTGGACAAACAAACATTAAAAATTGTCAAACTGTGGTCTTATAGGATTTTACCAACACTAGTAATATGATTGTGGATAGATGTCATTCTACAATAATCTAAAATGTAAACTTCAGTTTTAAGACTCATCAAACAACATTTGTACTAGTAATCATAATATCGTAGATATTAATAGTAATACAATGGAGAAAGATTGGCAAGAACATAGCTGTTCCACATGAAGCTTAAATTCAAATGGCTTAGAGTGAAGCAAATCACAAATCAACATGCCCCCCACTGTGACTGATAACATACAGACCTTGTGCCAGAATCTAGCATACAGTAAATGGAGAACTGCATGCTCAGCTCCCCCAACATATACATCAACAGGGCCCCAATACCTGCAGGAGAAGAACAATTTTAAAGCTGGGAAATATCCAGAAATAGTGAAAGCAAAATATAAGAAACAAGCAGAAAATGGATAGTGAATGAAAAATAAAGACAACATTAACTGAAGCCATACCTTTCTTTAGTCTTACCAACCAATTCCTCGGAATTATGTGGGTCCATAAACCTCAAATAGTACCTGGAAGGATGAAGAAAATATGACACTTATGAGGACATAATTTTAAGTTTTCATCAGTACATCTGATGCATCAAATTCTGAACCAAGACAAGTAAACTTGGCAACCAAAGCATTGTTTAGTGCTTGCTTACTAACAAATATAATACCACTCAAAATGCCTCACCAGCATGAACCAGCCCACTGTGGCATGGTATTTGTTTCCCGAGTAGCTGGTCTTCCTGATAAGCTATCAGAAGTCTTCACCTAAAACAGTGATACAAGCCAAGAAAGAAAATTAATATAGTATAGTATATTATTGATTTAAACGACTCTGTTTGTAAACAGTTAATAGTCTGTTAGTTTGTTAGACTTAGTCAGCTAAGGACTGGAGTCAGCTATAAATAGCTGAATCTCTGCTATTAGCGGTGACTCTCAGAAATACATTCTCAGATCTCATTCTATATTCCTCTTTGAGTTCTCTATTACGATATGCAGAGCTAGGCTTGCTCGCACAATTTTTTATGCTGCAATCACAATTTGCACACAGATTGGCTAATTCTCTTCACAACTTCGATTTGTGATTTCTTCTTGTGATCTTTCTTTGTGCATTAAAAGGTGTATCAACAGTGTGTTGCTAACACACCTTGATCTAAGTAATATAAATTATGTGCTTAGTTATACAACAAAATGATTTTATGCTGCTATAACTTAACGAGAGAGTACAGGCCCTGGTAGTACTGACCCTTCCGTTTCCTTTTATATCTACCAAAACTTCATGTGGCATACACATTAAGAAAATAGCAAAAGACATCAGGCAAAATTTTCCTGCCCAAAAATTTACAAAGTGATTTATTTAGACATTGAAATGTCTAAAAGTGGGACTATAACTATCTATTTATGTGACAATAGATCAGTGTTGTTAAATAGAGATGGTGGAGCCATGGCATATAACGGTGGCAGTTTTTCAATAGAACACTATATCATGGTGATGGCATGGTGCATTATAAATGGTGTTCACCATATGAAAGGCATCCATGGCAGTCATGGCAATTTAGATTCCTCCATATAATGTCATTTCCATCTAAAGAACAATTACATACATAAGGCAATGATCCAATCTTAACAACCATTATTAGAAAAACCAGGTAACCATGTCTAAAATCTCTTGAAATGCCATGGAAATATGAATTCACAAACCAATATGTAAGGCAGCTACTAGAGACTCTTCAAATAATTGGTCAAGGACTCAAGATATAATAACAAAGGAGCTAACTATGAAAATTAAGAATGATTCAGGCATGCACTATTTCAAAATTGTCAGTTTCTTTCAAAATTGTTGCTTCTTTATATTTTCTAGGAATCAGGCAAGGGTTCAATGCCTGCATGACACCAATTTTGAAGTATATGTACATCATTGGGGCCAACGAAACAAATCCAACCTAGACCACAGTCCATTGTGCCCACCAAATTGAGACGCTTCTTTTTCACAACAATTTAAGAAGAAAAACATTTATTGGTGTAAACTTACCCAAGACACTGCCTTAGACAGAGGAGGCTCGCCTGTTCCAGTGGGAGAAAAATCATCCAATTCAGGTAGAATAAGCGGCAGCTCAGTCTCACATAGTGGAACAACCTCACCACTATCATCCATTAAAATGACAGGGATAGGTTCACCCCAGTAACGTTGCCGAGCAAAAAGCCAGTCCCTTAACTTGTAGTTCACCTGAAGGGTGAAAAATGTATTTTACTTTATATAATACAAACCATAAAAGAAAGAATCTTAATAAAATTAAAAAGATTAGTCTAACTTGATTCATTTAAGATATGAACCTTCCTCTTGCCCTTCCCACTTTTTTCAGCCCATTCAGTGACTGTCAGAGCAGCTTCTTTGCTAGACAAGCCATTAATGTCAAGCCCAACCAGTGTATTTGCTGAATTTACAATAATACCTTCACCTATAAAAGCCTTTCCAGAATCAACACTTTTACCATCTGGCATTATAACCCAGCAAATTGGAACATCATATTTCAAAGCAAAATCATAATCACGAGAATCATGCGCAGGCACAGCCATGATAGCTCCTGTTCCATAACTGCACCAATAGCAACAATTATAATCTGGTCTCAAACTTTTTAAAAAATCATTGATCATCCTACACCCTAGATCTTATGCCCATGACATGCTTAGCAATCATTAAAAACAATTCGCATTCTAAGTGATACTTGTGAAAACCCACCCCCCTAAAACATAGTCCGCCACCCATATTGGAACGGCTTCCCCATTTGCTGGATTTTTTGCATAACAGCCAGTGAAGACCCCAGTCTTTTCTTTCTGAAGTTCAGTCCTCTCAAGGTCACTCTTCCTTGTGGCAAGGTCTACATAATCCTCAACCTGTGAATAAAAAAACCCTAAGAATAACCATCTTATCACCTTTGATTAAAATCCTTCCAATGAAAGAGGCAATAAAACATAACTTACATGTTTGCTCTGGGCGACGGAAACCAATGACGGCAGCAAGGAATGCTCTGGTGCCACAACTAAGTATCTGAACATAACACAGAACAGGAAAAAGATATAGAGTTTCTTTCAGGAGTAGTTCGTATGATAAAATTTACTGAATATACTAGAAAATTGAATAGATAAGTACGTTGCACCAAAGATTGTTTCAGGCCTTGTAGTATACACAACAATTTTTATGTCTCTCTCCTTTCCATCACTATCAAGAATGCAAAATTCCATCTCAGCCCCTTCAGATCTCCCTATCCAATTTCTCTGCATTTCTTTTACACTTTCAGGCCAGTCAAGGTCATCTAAATCCTCTAGAAGACGATCAGCATATGCAGTAATCTTGAGCATCCATTGCCTCATTGGCTGCTTGGTAATAAACAATGACACTGTAAAGATTATGAAACCATTCAAAAAATATAAGAGGAAAACCACCCAAAGAGTTAAGTTCTAAAAGAATTAAGCATGCAAACCAGTATACCTTTCTTATTACAGGATGACCACCCCGTTCACTGACACCATCAATCACCTCCTCATTGGCCAACACAGTGCCAAGAGCGGGACACCAATTAACCGGAACTTCAGCCTGATTGTTTTACGGTAATTACCATAAGATCTTCAATACTTACAATTTAAATAAACTAAGCAAAAACATTCAAGTGGTTATTATATACTAAACCTGATATGCCAATCCTCTCTTAAAAAGTTGTAGAAAGATCCATTGAGTCCATTTGTAATAGTCTGGTTCTATGGTAGAGATTTCACGATCCCAGTCATATGAAAATCCTAATGATTTTAACTGCAAAGATGTAAGAAGACCTAACATGAAGGGAAAACATGCAATTTTACGACTAGAGATGATGACTACGATAATGAAATCATGAAAACACTTGTCTTTTCGCATTCCAAATTACAAGAAGCTTTTCTTCTTAAATCAAGTGGACGCCATTCAAATCACTTCCCAACGATTTAAATGATAAATCAAATGAGTTACATATTGTATGATCTGAATATGATTCAAACAAAGGTGTTTAGGTTGTTTTGAAATTGAAACTTATCCAGCAAGCTAATGCCACAGTTGTTCAGATCCTTTTCAATATAGCTATTCAATGAATTACTCACTCTTGCCATTTAACATAGTCAATCTAAAACAAAGATCTTCAAACAAATCAAAAGTAGTCGCTAAGTTTACTGGCTCAGAATCAGCAGAAAATTATGTACCAAAAGAATTCCCGAGGAGAGTTTAATTTTCATCCACTATCAGTTAAAACTTTAACTGTCAATCCATTACCAATCATCACAGGCATGCTTTTTTAAAGAAGTCGCAACAAAGATTAAAAATCTTGTCATGCATAGCTATAATTGGATGGAAGTGTAAAGAGTGATTAAACTATCTTAAATCATTAAAGCATCTCATCAGCAGTTTACCTGAGTGCGAAAGCGATTGATATTCCTCACCGTAGTGAGCTTGGGGTGAGTTCCTGTCTGAAGCACACGCCAGCACATTAGTAAAGAAACACACAGAAGTCAACATGTAGAAGTGAGAAGCAAGAAACAGACCTCAATAGCATATTGTTCCGCTGGCAATCCAAAAGCGTCCCACCCCATCGGATGCAACACATTATACCCCTGCATCCGTTTGTATCTAGCAAGAATGTCTGTGGCGGTATATCCAAGAGGATGACCAACATGAAGTCCAGCTCCACTGCCAAGAAAAGTATCAATTACGAATATTCCCATCGCAATTCAAAATAATCAGAAACTTCAAGCGCGAAGTAACTAAAATTGAAAACCTAGGGTAAGGAAACATGTCGAGAACGTAGTATTTAGGCTTCATCGTGTCGATATCGTCATCGGGGGTTCGGAAAGTGCGATTCTGCTCCCAAAAACGCTGCCACTTGGGCTCAATTTGGTGGAAAGGGTAGGCTCTGTTTACCGGTTGCTCCTGGTGCTCCGTTCCACCATTCGCGCCGGAGTTTGTGATGCTGCCGAGGCGACGGTTGCTGAAGGTGAGAGAAAAAGAACCTCTTCTGGTGGAAGTAACGGGGAATCTTGGAGAGTGAAAGGTGATGGTTCTGGAAGGGAAGGGAAACGACGGCGTATAGGAGTGTGGCGAAAGAAAGAGGAGATGAGCGTGAAGGTGATGAGTGTGGAGCATTTGGATTGGGAGAGTGAAATGAAGTTCGAAGGAAAAAGATTAGTGGAGAGAATGGGGATAACGTCCAGAGTGAAGATGGCGCTCAAAACTCCACAATAACGCTACTTCTTATAGTTTTCCCAATTGGGCTCGCGCTATATTGCGGATCAGATTGGGCTTTTCTGAAGCCCATTTTAAATGTATACCCAATTCTTTTTTTTTTTTCTATAATAACTATAAAGTCATCGTCTCCTAGGAAGTTGTGTACTGTGGTTGATTTAAGTTAAGCAATTTTGTATTAAATAATAATATTTTAATCAATTGTAATAATTATCTTAAACATTCATTTTAACAATTTTAGTACTATAGAAAATTGTGTAGTGTTTAAACTTAAGACTTACATAATTGAAGTAACACAATACGTTTAATCAATCACACATTGTGGATGCTTGGATATACTTAACGAATTAAGTCAAGTAGAAAGATATAGTCTGTTTTAATATGAAATCAAAGTTTAATTTTTTAGTAAGAAGAATATATTTCTATTTAGTATTTTGAGGTATCACGCAGTAGAAAAATATATTGTCGCATTAAAAATCATATTAATCTTTTAGTTAACACTACTTTAGTTCTTTGAAAACATTACACAATGTGCTATAAAATAACTAGTTACATTAAAAAAAAAAAGTTTTATGTGAAATCGCACATAAATAACACATAAATACAATGACTATTTAAAAAAAAGAAAATATAAATTATAATAATAAAAATAATTTAAAGATTTTATTTTTTTTCAAGACTTTGATATTCTTACAAATTAAAACATATGTTAATTTAGTCTATAATTTAATTTTTATAATAATTATTATATATCAACTAAAATATGAATACATTTTAGATCCCTTGATTAAATGTGTTCAGTTAAATTAATTTTATAAAATAAAATATTTACTTTCTTATTTTTCACTTTTTTAAAAGAAAAAATTGGCGGATTGACCAATAAGTGGGAGTTAGTTAATACGTTTAACTTGATTTTAATTAGCAAATTAGGATTAACTTATTTGTCTCATTTTTGTGGCACTAATGCTAGATAACATCTAAAGAGGTCTATTTGAATTGTTTTGTCATTCTTAATTATGTTATTGATAAAATTAAAAATATATATATATAAAGTATTATTTGAAAATTGAACATAGATCAAGTTAATAATGTCAACATAAAGTATTGATTCACTTTTTATTATCTCTAAAATATTCCTTTGCTGTTAAAAAAAAAATCTCCAAAATATTTACTTACATGTTCACGTAATTGTGACTATTGAATTATTTTGTATGACACATATCATCATTTAGCACTTTTATTTGGATTCAGGTGAGGGAAAATGGGAACACCATTGTTGGACGTTGGAATAGATTTATTGAGTTGAATTTTTTCAGAAATATAACGTTAAAAGTCAACATACTCGATTATGTAGATAATAACTACATATATTTATATGTTACGAGTAATGTTTGATAGGAAGAACTTGAAGATAGGAATCCACGTTGAAAGAAAAATTGATTGGTTATTATTCTCACTTAGGTTGGGTGCTTACTGAAAAAATGTAAAAGATAATCTTTTTATTTAAAGATGGTGATACAAATAATAACAGTAATAATTTGTTAGTTAAGATTAATTTGTTAAGATTATTAAAACTAACTTCATATTTATTAAATATTATTAATAACTTAGAGGTTAAATTAAATAACTAATATTTAAATATTCTGTTGGACACTCATCTGTTAAGTAGTGTTCAGTTAATATTTAGAAAAATAATAATATTATAAAACAAGATAGTATGGGATAACTTATATTTAGGCTCCTATCAAATGATAAAAACATTTCAGTGACCAGAGTAAATTGGCGCCTTGCAATCAAATCTCAAAAACCCAAATAACATCTTAGTTCTTAGTTTCATCGTATATCCTATAGCATGCTACACTTCTAAAGTTGTCACTCTTGAACACTACTTTTACCTTCACCAGACAACTATATTGCTTCGAATCCGCTCCTTCAATAACGACCCCAACTCCGAGGTAAGAATGGTCACAATGAAACATCCACCAAAATATCTCAATAATAGTCTAAGGCAAACACTCTTGAGAAAGAGGTAAGAATGGTCACAATGAAACATCCACCAAAATATCTCAATAATAGTCTAAGGCAAACACTCTTGAGAAAGACATTGATAAGTACCATTTTTTTAGTGTTTTTTATACATTATAAATTGGAGTTTTTGTGGGCTTAAGTGATCGTTATGATAATAATCACCTCTGAATTGAAAGTTTTTGGATTTACTTTGTTAATTTGAGTCATGAGTCAAGAGAAGATATTTGATCTTAATTATTGTGAATTTCAGATGATAAGAATGAAGGAAACTAGAGCTTTGAAGTTGCATGAGAAGAAGAAATAAAAAAGATTTGAAAAGAAGGTTATTCAAGCTGAAGATTCGCCCAGGCGACATTGGAGCGAAGCAATCTCGCCCGAGCAAGGATGGTTTCGCCTGGGCGAGATCAGTCCAGTGAGCACATCAAAATCTCGCCCAAGCGAGGTGTTTTCGCCCGAGCGAAAAGTCACTTATCCAGAACTCGAAAGAACACGTTAAAAGGAATTTTTAGGGTTTTAGAAAGGGGATCTGGATTGGGAGGAACTGGAGAGCGGAAAAGAACAAGAACTAGTGAGGATTCCTGCTCTTCTTTTGGCAATCTTTCTTCTTTGAAGTGTAATGGCTACCAGGAGTAGTTAAGTTCCGCAACTTTGGGATTGAATGTAACTTCTTGAACTCATTTGTATTTTGGTGATTTTAAATATAATATTCAGTTTCTACTCCATTGTTATTTTCATCTTATGCTTAATGCTTGATTTTATTTTGATTAATAGAGTCTCGATTTTGATTCTTAAACTTAACTCGAAAGTATTTTTGAGTTTCCGACCTAGATGAAAATAATCGATATATTGGAATACTAGGGATAGGTTTCGATATATTGATTGCGTATTACATCCGTTCTTAACGCTGGGTAATTTACTAGATAGCTGAGGAATCAGTGTTTAGGAGATTTCCTTATGAATTTCATATCAGAGAAATCGGTGTGAATGATTTTAATTTGTACATCAATTGAGAGTAGTTACAAATATTGCATTTTATTATCAATTCCAAAATACGAATGAGGGAAAGAGATGAAGTTCAATCCCAAAGTCCTTATAGATCTTGCAAACTCTGTTTTAAAATTGTTACTTGTTTTTAATTGTTCTTTTACGTTCTTGACTCAACTTATCATCAAATCTTCGTAAAACTTTTACTTACTTAGTGAGTAGTGACGCTTAAGTTTAAAACAAAACTGTTCTCTGTGGGATCGACATCTTACTTTATAAATTTATACTACTTGTGACTCGGTACACTTGCCGGATAAAAGTCTTAACAGACATCTCCTAATTTTTTTAGGTAAATATTTATTTCAATTTGGTCTGTATTTTTTTTTTCATCTCTAATGGTTTTTAATGAGGTCGCACTTACTTTTACACTTATCAATAACATTATTGTGTTCTTTTTGTAAATTTTGTTAAAGTTTTCATATCTTTAAAACACAATTGAAAGGCTTGTCAAATGATAAATCAATTTTGAGTGTTTTTATACATAAGAAATATTAAGTACTTTTGGGTGGTTTAAGTGTTATTTAAAATAGTAATTACTCCCAATTTTAGAGTTTTTGGATTTAAATTTATGTTTTGAGTCTTGAGTTAAAGGAAATCATTTAATCTCAATTATTATAAAATTTCAGGTATAAAAGAATGAAGAAAATGATAGATTGGAAGATTCATGAAGAAAAGAAATAAAAAGTTTAAAATAGAAAAAAGCCCAAGAGAAAAGCCACTTCACCTAGGCCCAAAACCAAGTTTAAAAGGATATTTTTAGGGTTTTGGGGAATCAAGACCTAGAGGACGGAATCAAGACCTAGAGGACGGAGGCGAATGACTAAAATCAAGATTTTCTTCTCCTCTTGCAATCTTCCTTTCATTGGGTTGTAATGGCTACCATGGGTAGCTAATTCTTCATCTTTGGGATTGAATGTAATCTTTTGAACTCATTCATGTTTCGGTAATTTTTATATATAATATTCAGTTTTTACTCAATTGGTATTTTCATCTTGTGCTTAATGCTAGATTTTATTTGATCAATAGAGTCTTGATTTTGATTCTTAAATTTAACTGGGAAGTACTTTTGAGTTTCCGACCTAGATGAAAATACTCAATATATTGGAATACTAGGGATAGGTTTCGATGTATTGAGTGTGTATAACATCTGTTCTTAATGTTGGGTAATTTACTAAATAAATATATTAGAATACTAGGAATAGGTTTCGATGTATTGATTGCGTATAACATATGTTCTTAATGCTGGGTAATTTACTAAATAGCTGAGGGATCAGTATTTAGGAAATTTCCTTATGAATTCATATAAAAGGAATCGGTGTGAATGATTTTTATATGTGCATCTATTGTGAGTAGTTATGAATATTGTATTTTATTATCAAATCCAAAATATGAATGAGGGAGATAGATGAAGTTCAATCCCAAAGTCCTTATAGATCTTGCAAACTCCTTTTTATAATTGTTACTTATTTTTAATTGTTCTTTTACGTTTCTTGACTCAAATAATTATCAAATCATCTTGAAACTTTTATTTGTTTAGTGAGTAGTGACGCTAAATTCTAAAACAAAATTATTCTTTGTGGGATCGACATCCTTACTTTATAAATCTATATTACTTGTGACTCGATACACTTGCCGAATAAAGTCTTAACAGTTAACAACGGTTCTCAAAACTATGGGCGAAAAGTGTGTTAATTCGGATCGCAAAAACAATACCAAAAGGCGTATTGGTTGGGAATGTCAAAGAATGTTAAAAAATTGATACAACTCATAAGTTACAGGCATATTGGTTGGGAATGTTGGGAATGTCAAAGAATGTTAAAAAATTGACACAACTCATAAGTTACAGGTATGTGAATGCATAACATAAAATACATATATGTATATTATCACCAGTTTTGCTTGAGTTTATAATTGTGTTACAACATAAAATTCATAAGTAAATTATAAATATGCCCATTATGACTAAAATTCATGACTAGGTTAGAAATATGTTTATGAAAGTACCTCCAGCATCACTCGACTCATTTCACAAGAAATACTAAAAGTATTTTAAAGCCTTTTTGCCTATTCGGCTCAAGGCTTGAGGCTTGTGTCCTTTTTAGGCCTGGAGTGACCTTTAGTAAAAAGGAGGTGCTAAGGATAATCCTTTTATCCAAATATAGGTTAATAAGTGGTACGGGCCTATTAATCCACTAATTCTTTTATTAAGGGTTGACTCTATTTAACTCTATTTCACAAGAAATGTGGGTTCAATAATTTCACCTGTTAAACAATAATAATAATTTGTTAAAATTATTAAAATAATAATAATAATAATTTTTAAAATTATTAAAATAATAATAATAATTTGTGAAGATTATTAAAACAAGTATTATGAACAACTAGATCAAATAAAATAACTAACATTTGAATATTCAATTGAACAATAATATATCAAGTTATAATTAGTTAATATTTAGTATTTAGTAGTTGAATGTGGTTGTTTAAAAAAATAATAATCTTATAAAACAAGATGGTTAGGAAGCCATAAAAAAAATCTTTGTAAAACATTAATTTCAAAGTGTTTGAAACTCATTATTATTTTCATGGAAACAAACCACCATTAAAATTATAATGATATAAAATAAGTATGTTTAATATTATTTAATTCATGATATTATTTATTTGAATATTTTAATCAAATAATCAAAATAAGGTTATTGATAATTAAATTATTATTTATAATTTAATTTTATATATTTATATTTTAATTAAATTAAAAAAATTATTTAAATTTATGTTTTATGATATAATTATTTAGGTTTATTTAAGAAAATATAATTTTATTTCTATCGATATTCTATTATGTAAGTTAAACGATATCATACTTATTAATTTTTTTTATTTTAAAAGAAAAGTATAGAGAGTGCACAATACTTAATAAAATAAAATTTTTAATCAAGACTGATATGGGATAATTTATCAATTTTCAACCTCATTTCTAAGGCTGATAAAATATGTTTTTGGCCATTAAAATTTAGGTGGATGAGATTAGTGTTAATGATTTAAGTTATAATATTATTATATACTTGTATAATTATTAACTATTTTTATTTTATTTTTTAATTTAAAATAACAGATTTACACTTGTCCCGTTCGAATTCTAATTTATAGGTTTTGACAAATTAGACAGGACAAAGTAAAGGAGGCTTGCAAGTTAAAAACTACAACCTAGTCTCACTTTATCATATCTAGTATTTTTTGTGATTGATCTCCTAAAAAAGATTATTAAGATGTTCTTTACTATATGATCCAACTTTCATTTCAAAAAATAATAAAGATGCTCTTTTACTATGGTTGAATCGAGTGGAATATATAATTTTAAAATTTATATTATAAAACTCATGAAATTAAAAATTTAATATTAAAATTGTGAAATTAAAATTTTAATAATAAAAACTCTAAACTTAAAAAATCAGTTGTATAAGTTTTACTTATTTACTGAGTTTATAATGCTAAAGAATTTAAATGTGTTTTTTTGTCCTCAAATAACTATAGTTGTTAGTTAATTGAACAATGTTTTATAAATATAACTCTGGTTATCTTTATGCTGAAGGAAGAATATTTTTCTCTTATTTTCTTGCAATATCAAATAAAAAGGCATCTACATATATAATAATTCTTTCATATGCACATTCTTAAAGCTTATTTGTTTTATTTAAGTTATTATGATATGATATAGTAAAACATATCAATTCAAAATTCATCCATCTTTTTGTAAAGATTTATTATGATGCTATTTTTTTTATTATTGATTAACATCTTATGATCCATTTGAACTTAAAATAATAAATAGTAACCCTTCATTATTTAAGACAAAAAAAAAACTCTTATTTTGAATGAATATAATATTGAATTTCATTTTATTTCGAGTTTATCAAAATTTTAGATGAATATGCTTTCTTATTTCTTATTAATGTTTTATTTTTAAAATCATTATGTACCTTATTACTTAGAATTATAATAATTTTTTAGAGAGATTTATATTTTGTGAGAACAATTATAAAAATAACTCATGAAGTCTTGTAAAGAGAAACTTTTATTTGAAGAAGTTATTTACAAGATCATGAGAAACTTAACCCCGTATTTTAATTTAATGAGTATTGAAAAATAAAAGAGAAATGCTGAGAAAAAAGAAAACAAGACTCTCTCAGACCCCATAATGTTTTTGAGATTAAAAAGAATTAGAACAAGAAATCAAAAGGAAAATGAAAGAAATACTATTAAATGAATTAACCACTAATCAAGAGGAGAGTGATCATTAAAAATTTTTTGTTAAAAATGTAAAAATTATAATTATTAGCATATGAAAGCCATATCTAAAACATAGAAAAATGATCACATTAAAACATCATGTGAAATATCTTATTTCAAATTACCTTTCTAAGTTTGACTGATATTAATTTTATGAGAATGAATGAAGTAAGTTAACCTTTTTTTTTATAATTGAGGAAGTGATTTTAGACTCTTAAAAAGAGTAAATTCCATTTGATATTTTTGTGACCAACCCAAGTTGGCAATAATTCTATACTACTTATCCTGCAAATCATAGTAAGAACACATTCCATTCCGCACACTTTGCAAGATGTTGAAGTGGCATTAAATTGTTGTAGAAACCATCCGTTAGTCATCTATTTTTAACGGTCTTATTATTCAAATGTTGGTCAAAACCAGCCTTATTATCAGAATGACTAGACAAGCTCACACAAGGCCCAATTATAACCACGAAGGTTGCAAGATAAACGACAGTATACTTCAATTTTCTTTGCCAATGAATACAATATTTTTCATTAATTATTTTTTATTGTTTTGATCATTATCCGCTTACAAAAATTTGAGAATTGTCATCTAAAATGTAACTCTGACAAAAAAGTTCCTACATTATTGCCAAAATGGGAAACACTCAATTGTGAGTGGCTCAGCTCTCCAATAAAAAATTCTAACTTCACAATTTTCTACTAGACTTTAACCCTCCAATAAACATTCCGACTTCACAATTTCAGTCCAGACACTTAATATACACCCTCTAGAGTATCAGCGACCAAGGCAAAATTAAGTAGCTTTGTGAAAGCAGTGTTCAGCCAGTCAGGAAAAGTTTAGCAAAGCTTTTAGGTCTGTGACAGCTTCATCAATGGCATAAACTATCATCTTCTTTATCTGTTCAACAACACCATATAAACCTGATAGTTATTTTGATGCATGCATCATAAAGAGGCAGAAGGAAATACAATTTAGAAGCAAATTACCTCAAGCTTATCTTCTCTAACCCTGTGGTTCTTGGGAAGCTGGCGGAACTCCTTAGTTAAACGCAGACACTCATGGATATTTTCTGGAGATACAAAGTCTACTGCAACTTTTGTGCATGACTGTGAAAGGTTTGGCATATGGTGAGTAGAGCAACAGAAACAACTCAGTTACTTCAGAAAATTAGTCGAACATGTGTCTAGATATTTTACCTTGAGATTCCTGACTTGATGTGGGCATCCAGCAGGAATAAATACTGCCTCCCCAAGTTTTTGCTCAAAAGTCCACGGTTCTACACCTAAAAGTCAAGATTCCCATAAGTAACTAATTACAGGCACTGGGTAAAAATTGTATGCAATTTGTTTGTACTAACCGAACTCCTCCTTCAGCTTCTTCTTGTGCTCCGATGTCAAATAAAAACATTGGTCATGAATTGGATGTGCAACCTAGTTAATAAATAACTTGATTTGAGCATCAGGCATAAAAGAATAGGGATAAGCGGAAATGTAAAGTGTTACAATTTTAATACCTGTTCAACGGGAGAACAATAAGTATGTCTAAATTCTTTTGAGTGCTTCCTAAGATATGTTTCTAACTTCTCAGAATCTTCTCTCTCAAAGATATCCCATAGAGCACAGCCTGTTTCCATTGATTCATTCTCTGTAGCAGAAGTGACCCCTTCATGTACATCATTTGAAAAGACCCTTCCATTAATCTCAACAGGGCGCTTCTCTCTGTCTTTGGATTCTATAACTACCTTATTTTCTATCCGTACTTTGTTGTCTTTAAAAAGTCGGTCATTCAGGTTGTCGGTAACACTTTCTTGAGCACACTGCTCTCTCTCATCTTGTACCTTGTGTGCTTCTTTCAACTTTGAAATAATTAAGTGCTGCTCATCAGTTAACGTTACCTCTGCTGTATGGGTCAAAATATTGACCTATGACAATTACAAAAAAGGAAATTAGACCAAGAAAGTAGCCAATATGCTTCCATTTCAAACACGTGACATAAAAAAAGTATCTAAACCAAAAAGCACATATACACCTCAAATGCACATCAGGTGCACACTTATTTATTCTTTGTAGTAAAGAAATATATTTTTCACAATCTAGAGCATCTACTTTTAAAGTAAAAGAAAGGCAATCCCCATTTCTTTTAACTCCTGAGTACCAAATTTTCATATTGTACCATCATACAATATAGTTACACATTAAGAAACTAACTTCGAACCATATGAATTTAGACTAGGGGGAAAGGAATATTAACTCATTCTCTACAAACAAACATTGAGAATTATAATTCAAACTGAGTTTCCAATCCAATGTGCAAACGAAAATGTGAGTTCTCATAAAGAATGAAGAGCATGCATGTATAAGTGTGTGTGTGTAGAAGATTCAAATGAAAGAATTTGGCCAACCACTACTTTAGCAACCAAATCACAGACTAACGAAGCTTGATGCATACCGCATCTGACATATCACAGTGAAGTTTTGTTACAGAGTCTCCTCTACCAAGCTCTTCTTTAATCCCATAAGCAATATATGTTTTCGGACCCATGTCAGGTTTTAGGACATGGGCTGGCAACTTCGCAGCAAGATTGAGAATTCCACTCCTAGGATCGCTGTATTCTTGGAATGGCAAGCAGCGAATAAACTCATCACAATGGCGGGGCAAAAGATCTTCAAATTTATCAGAGGGGGGCCAGTCTTTTAGCTTGAGCATCTCTGGCCAGAGATTTCTGTATGTTCTTCCCTCTATATAACCTTTAAAGAATGTGTGAGTATCGATTTCTACCTGCATAAATTTAGAAGGGTGAATACTTATTTAATATGGTATGTTGCACGAGAAACAAGCTAAAGATATTACACTTGGAATTTGGAACATGAAATAAGATGGCAGTTGAAGCTCCACCATATGAGGAATCTAAAGCTAAAAGGGTATGCCTTATACATATTAAACTAAAAGTTAGTTATCTTATAATGATAATGCAATACTTGGGGGTATAAAAGCATTCTTAAAAAGTTATAAATTCGCAACCAATCCACACAAAATGAGAGATTTGGTAAAAGGAAAACACTACAATTTTAGACATACATGCTATAATTTGACTAAATGTTCAAACTCGGCATCAAAATGGACAAGGACAAACCTCACAATTAGCCAGGCAATCAATGGCTTTCACTTCTGACATTTTTGAACTGATCTCTGAAACCCTATTTTCGCATAATGCTCGCCACATTACCATCGGCTTCCAGCTCAGACCGGTCCCCAGTTTAAGGGCATCACGAACTATAATTGGTTCGCCATTAGCCCAATGCTTTTGGAAAAGCAACAATCCTTCTTTTTGAATGTTACTTGACTCTGAAATGGCTTCCTTCCTCAAAGAGATGTAGCTTGATGCTGCCTTTTTTTGCTGAAGAGTAGTGTTTTGATTTTCCCAAATTTTCAGCACACTGCGAGCTTTGATTTCCAATTCAGATATCCACCCACTTGGCAGCACACGTCTCAGCTCCAATGCAGCATTACCACAACCCCCCAACTCCTTTGGTGCACATTGGATGCTTCCATCACTCTTCGCATTCCACACATTAGATAGCTTGGTATGACATTCTGAAGTTCCGAAGTCATTAGACACAGGTAGAGGGTCTCCACCATGCATATAATCATAGCCCCTATTCACATATGAGAACTTCTGCTCGAACCGGGGTGTAATGCTTCCATCACGTATTTCTTGGCAACAACTAAGGCAGAGTTCATAGGAACAACTGGGGCAGCTTCTATGAAGGTCAATAATTGAAGTAGCACAGTGATCACTGTTTATGAAAAAAAAAGTAAATAAAACAGAGATATTATAAAACCTGTAAAGAACCATACTAGTATCTTTAGAAAAAGGGCACCTACCAATAGACACGTTCATCGTTGCCACAAAGACTTTGAGGTATTTCCTTCTCGAAAGAAGGCTTTCCTGCCAAAAGAGTTTAATGTTGGTGATTTTGAGTTCAATGTAATAACGCAAAACTTAGAAGGTGAAGATTAAAACCTAGTATTTTAGCTTCAATCTGCTCCTCTTGATTTTGTTCATGACAAATTTGTTTCAAAAATGGTAGGAGTAAGTTAATCATATAATGCAGATACTGAGCTTTTTCATAATCAGCTATGTCCCTGTTAGATATCTGAAAATAGATATAAAAAGAAATCGAAAAGTTATCAGTGCAGATGCAATTATGATATACGAAAGTTTGTTTCATTATAGAACTTAATTTAGGGTAGATACAGAACAAATCAAACCTTAATCATTCCTCTTGAGCACAAGCAAACATTGCAATTGCAGTTTTTCCGGCAGAATGGACAACTTAAAGCAATTTCTTCTATCGTCATATCAGGGTACCTGTGTGTAAAAGTCACAAACATCACTATTTTATAATGATAAATCCTAAACTACACAAACAAGCACATAATCCTTCAGCATGATCGATTAATTAAATGTAAAGTGCCATACCATTTATCAGCACACTGCATACAGTACATGTTCGGGCAATTAGTACAAGGCACAAAAAGTGTTCTCTCCTTTTTCATGCATTGATGACAATTTCGGGGCTTTTTTTCAACATCCTGTTCAAGACAATCAGTTAGGATTATTGAAATATGATGTATTACCATCTATTTAAGGTGTGGAGAAAGATGGTCACCTTCGCATTATTCATTCTTCTAGATCTGCTCCTGGACTTTGCCTTTAAGAGAATAAGCATTTCTTCATCTTCCAAATCATCATTCAAGAAATCATCTTTATATTTCCTTTTCTTATTTGAGACAGTAAGATTTTGTTTCTCATCTCTTCTCTTGCATGGTAGTTTCTTTGTCCTCTGTGAATACGAATCTTCTTTCGCTTCTAACTTTGGCTTTATATTATCAAACTGATAGATTTCTCGAACCTCCCTCTTCTTTTCAGTCACCCTTACTGCACAATTCTTCTTATGACCATGCTCAGGGTTTTTTTCAGCTTTTCTCTTCGAAGTTCCATAAACTTTTGAGCATCTGGACAACTCCGGCTTATCCTCAGTTTGAGGAGTTTTTGATTGTTCTTTTCTGGGGACAATAACCTCCATTGTTACTGCAAAATGAAAATTGGAAATACAATCAAATAATTAAAAAATTTCAATATAGATTATCATTAATCTGAGCACTAGCATTCCAATCTTTCATAGAGTCTGAGCAACAAGTATTGTCAGAACAGAACACCAACTCCTAAACCTGTACCTATACATATACATCCAGCACAAATTCATTTCATAGGCAGAGCAAAGGAAGCTGAGAATCAAAGACAGTCTAACCATAAACCCAACAAAAAATAACCACAATATAAAATTCAGTGACCATAACGAATCAGCAAGGTTGCAGTGTTTTTAGACATATTAGAATCCATAACCAATCAAAAAAACAAGAAACACAGACTAGTGATGTAACAAATTCATTCTTACTAAACCTATCCCGTTATGAATTCCAAAAAGAACTGAATATAAATTTAGGTTCTAGGAAGAAAAAAAAAAAAAAAAAAAAAACTCTCCAGCCAACGTTTAAAGTCAAACCCAATGGAGTTGACCCCAGTCAACCCAACAACGTCCATTGTTCCCAATACATCATCAAACAAATCAGAGTTCCAATCACATTCACGAGAAGGGGACCAAAACAAAATCAAGATTAACATCCAAAGCACTTCGCATGCATAAGGAGTGGCAAAAAAAATAGAATTCATGCACAAAACACACAAACTCAATTGAATTAAACAAACCTGATCAAAAATTTCTTTAGGTGAAAATTTTGATAGATAGCATATAAACTCTGCCGCAATCGGAATTGAGAACCGGAATCAATGCGGCACTGATATCTGAAAACAAAATCTGAGAAAAAATCAATAATCAAAAGATAGATTTTGACGGCGATGACGACATGATTGCGTGAGAAAATCATGCAACTCACCGGCGCACATACCACACCACAGAGTTCAGTTGAAAAAGTTGAATAATTGAAAGGAATTAAGAATGAAACGCATTGGGCTTACCTGCATCAGAAGAGAGAGACAATGAATACTATGAAATCCTTTTGACCAGTGAAATTTAAGCACGTGGATCAGAAAACCTGTACCCTCTGCCCTTGGACAAAAGTTGTTTTGGGAAAGGGAAAGTGGTATTATATGTGAAAAATAATTTTAGAATCTTATACCATATATTCCTTTTCCAAATTGTGAAATATATTTTCCAATTAAGGATTTGGAATGATTTAGATTTGATGGATGTGACGGGATATTGTTAGCTTCTGTTACTATTATTTTATTAGATTTTTTTTTAATATGTTATAAATATCAACCAATTATTCATTTTTATTTATTATCAATGCCTAGAAATGTATTTGATTTGATAGGCTGCATTTTTTTCAGTGAAACGGAAGGACATATATACCCTCCTTGTCTCCATTCAAATATTTTGTACAAGTTCTTAGTCTCTATATTATACTATTTTTAAATTTTTATGTTATTTTTTATTTTAATGTAAAAATATTTATTTTGATAATAATTTTTCTAAATTTGTTAAAATAAATAGAGGATAAATTTTTATTTTTATAAACATAGTTTTGTGTTTAAAAAAATAGTTGTGAAGATTTTTATTTTATCCATTTTTTCTGTTCCATTTGAAATACATGGGTAGAGTAATAAAGATTAGAAAATACAAAAAATAATAATATAATTAATAAAAAATAACTAATATGATGTTGAACTTTATCAATAAATAGGAATAAATACTTTCCAAAATTATGTTTAAAATATGGAGTATGACTATAAGGAATGAAAGGAAATTTTTTAATTTAATATTGATTCATTTAAAGAATAATTTAAATATGACTACAAGGAATGATATATTATTTAATTTGATTATTTAAAGAATAATTTTTTAGTTAAGTTTCTCACCATTTTTTTAGAGTGTTTTTTTTTTTCATTAAAAGCACAATATGTTATCATTTAATTAAATAATAAATTTAAATTTTAGTTGAAATAATATATTCTTCTTTAATATTTATACAAATTTTCTCAAAAAATAATTTTACCAATTACATATACTCAGTGGCTTTTTGGAAATCATAGCAAAATTTTCTATTTTCATATATCCCAACATATGAAAATATTCTTCCAGTTCCTAATTTTCCATATCTACTCATATATGGATCACTTTAAGCAAATTACAATCATAAGTTATTAAATTTAGAGGAAATATAAAATATAATATTGGACAATAAATATTTTTATGTTCTTCTGTTCACATTTATCTTAAACATTCAAATAATATATATATATATTTCTAGTTTGTTCCTTTTTTTAAGCAGAAATAGCTTTACCCTTTATTAATTTTCATTTAACACTTGAATTATGGGGATTTCGTATTGTTTTATTTGTCAACTATTATATTCTCTAAAAAATTCTCTTACTAAATCTTTCTAATATCTTTATAAAAAGTAATTAAACAGATAAATAATGACAAATAATAAAATTAATAACTTTTTATTAATACAAAGGATAAAGAAAGTAAAAAAAAAATTAAAAATAACACCTTGATGTTAAAAAGAAAGTCATTCTTATTTAAAAAAATGCATAAAAATAGAATACTTATAATATATTATAAAATAAAAAATACTAAACTTATTTTCCTATCTTAATTTATTTATTTAAATCTTTTGTTCTTATAACTTTTCAGTATTCTTCTTAATTAAAAATATTTTGATAATAATAATTTGTGTACTGAATGAAAAATATTTATAAAAAAATATTTTAAATACAGTGAAAAATAATTTTATTTTGTCATCCAATCTATTTATGTTTTTTTATAATAATTATCTTGAAAATAATCTTTATCATGATTTATTATTGATATTCACATAAAAATCAAACTCATCCTATTATAATAGTTATAACGATTTTAGTTTTTAATTGTTTTTTAATAACACGCTGATATTTTCCTTCTCTTTCTGTTATTATTATTGTTCCGATACATTTTTAACTTCTTTATTGATTTTTCGGAACTATAGTTATAAAATTATTTCCTTTAATAAATGCTAACTTATTTTTAATTTGTAATGTCTTAAACATTATCCAACATTTTATTTTATATTTAATATTGATATTTTTTTAAATACTATAACATTTTCCAAGAATAATTTAATATTTACATTTATTACATGAAATATGAAAAACAAAAAAAATAAAAATAAATTACATGGTCAAAAGTTGAAAAAAAATGTAAAAACAAAATCAAAATACAACTATATTTCAGATTTAAAATTCATAAGCAACTACTTTTTCTAAAGATATAATATTTAAAATACAAATTACTAGAAAATAATATTACAACAACAACAACATAATAATAATAATAATAATAATAATAATAATAATAATAATAATAATAATAATAAATCACACATAATAATAAAAAATACTTAAATTGAAACATTTTAAAATATTACTCAAATATATAAAGTTTTTAAAATTTTACAAGAAAAGGTATAAAAAATTTGTAAATCAAACATATAAACTTTATTGTATAAGGTATGAAATTATAAAAAATTGGAAATTAAAACAAATTAAAATAATCTTCAAATTCAACTTTATTTATGTGACCTTTCTTTTATATATATATATATATATATATATATATATATATATAATATTCAAGCAAACATTTTTTTTTTATTTTCTCTTGTTCCAAACACCTAAAAGATGTTTTTCTTTTTATTTGCAGTTACATCTTTTTCCCTTTAATCTTCTAATTAATGAAAGATACTAGTTTAAACATAACACTAATAGAAGAAATTTAAGTTAATATCCTTGATGGCCTAATCTTTCCCAGCTATACTTGTCTCTTTATGTCAAGTAAGCATTTTCTTCTCTTTTTTCTTTTTTCTATTTTCACTTTTTTTGTATCTTTCTTTCTCATCTATTTGGCTTGTCAAGGTAGGAAATGAGTTTCAAGTAGTGTTCTACCTATTATTTACATAAACTATAAATTTAAAAACTTCAATTTGTTTAATTGTCTCATTCTTTTTCAGTTTGTTTAGACAGTAGATTTTTATAGATGACTGAATTGATCCACTAACATATCCCTTTTAGTTTTTATTAAATATTATATGTATGCATTTGAAATTTATACTCTGTAATATGGTCTCACCCAACTTTATCACTAATTGCACTGATTAGACATCTGTATTGTATCATCCAAAAACCTAATTTTGAAAGTTTTGTTTTTTGATATTGGATCATTCAATAGCATGTTCTTATGTTGTTAAATATCTTCTGGTGTCTTTCTTCATTAGTAACTATAATTTTATTTAAAAATTTTACATCTACACTTTAATCAAATATGAACAAGGTTTGTCTTTTTTTTTTCTTGCTCACGTCATTATAAAGTGTTCTTTGCGTCTCAATCGATTTTGTTCCAAGTTCTTGAAAAATTACTGTCACAAATTTTGTTACATCTTGGAAGTGAAAGATTATTATCATTTGGATACATCTTCTGTCATATTTTTTCCATTGGAAATGAGTAGAGAAGCTAGATATTTTCATTTGAAGATGACATTTGCGCACTATAATAATCTTATTTTAATAAACTATTAAAAAATATTTTACTTTTAGACCTTTCATAATTTCTTTTTTACTTTTTTTTTTTTACTTTACATGCAAGCACACTGTCACTTAAATCACGTCTATAAAATTATATATCACAAACACATAAATCAAGTCTATAAATATATGAACCATCAAAATTATTTGATAGGATCTCTCACATTAATGTAATATGCTTTTGAAATACATGAACTATTTAGTTACCAATTTATTGTTTTTCAATTTTTTTTTTGTCTTGTGTTATAAGATTCGGACTACTCAATGCAATGAGAAAATTAGTGTTCAATTCATAAAAGCTATAAATCTGACCTCAACCTGAACCAGTCTAAAAACTGATTAAAAATGAATTAATAATGCTTCGACTATTTTTTCTTTTTCTAAAAGAAATTACGTTCATGATGTTATTTTAGTTTTTTAAATAAAAAATATTAATCGTCTTTTCAAAATAGAATATTTTGAAGCTGGGATCAAATTGAACCTATTCTATGAATAATAGAAAGATTAAATTGAAGAAGAAACTGAGTAGAAAGGAAGCAAGTGATTCAGTGTTAAAGATTTGCAGAAGCAGAAGGAAAAGTCAATGGTAAAGAGAGAAAATTATTCACAGAATCTTAAACCATGATGAGTTTTCGATAATTTACAGCATTCCCCAGAGATACAGATTTGAAAGTATAACCACTATTCTACATCATATAGGAACAAACTCTCTATTAACAAAATCCGAAACATTATCAAAGAATCTCTCTACCTTAAACTTTGTTCGTGCCTATCACAAAGTCCAACACTAGCTTGTTACCACTCAGCTTTCTCAGTTCATGCTGGAATCACGTGTAAATCGATATGTTAAATGTGAACACACGTCCAACCTAGCCAGTGTTGAGGTTCCTCCAACAACGATGATATCATTCCTTGGTCCATGATTTATGGCTCTGGCTGATTTCGAATGCCATCAGGAAGAGAAGGAGATGATGCACCACTGATTCTGCTAGGCAATGGTGTGTTCCTTCTTGATTGCCGTTTTGTGGGCACAGTAATACTCTCAGTTTCCCACTTCAGACTGATAGCCTCTTCGTCGTCGTCGTCATCGTCGCCGAGACTCGCCTTGAAAACTGGATGGACATAGGCATTCTGAAGGTAAGCTTTCAAGTTCAGGTTAGGTTCTGTGGCTCGTTCCAATGTGTCTTTCATCATTGCTTCCTGTTCACATATTTACAGAAGACCAACATAAGAATTTCATGACAGAAAACTTGTGATGAAGGCTAGGCTAACCACAAAATATTGATATTTTAATTGAGTAAGATCAGGGATATGAATGAAGAAACATGCAAAATGATAAAGTACTAAACGGAGCATCATTTTATTTATGGTATTTAGCTAATGCTTGAGATTTAGTAGTCCTAAGAAAGAATGATTAATTGATGTACCTGTAAGGGATATCTAACAAATGCAGGTTCAAACCGGCCTTTGCAATATCTATGGAACCATATGGTAAGTATTGGGAGTACAATTAGAAATGGAGTTGATGAAGCAGCCTTTTTGGTGGTTAAGAGTCCCATCAGAACTATCTGTGACACTATCAGTGCAAGAATGATACGAAAGTGTACATCAGGCCAGAATGCTGCACCACTCTCGTACTCTTGATTATAAACATTGATTATCTGCAATTAGAAAGTAGATGCTTCACTTATATGTATGGCAAGAACAATAGGGGGCTCAAATTACACAATCATCACATGTAAAATACAGTTCTTGGTGACTGAACTACCTGATAACGGAACACAACATAGGCCAGCCCGAAGAAAACTATTATGAAAGGAAGAACAGTAGGTGTCACTGTAGCATAGACTAGACCCAGCAAAAAGTACAATTGGATTCGAGGTTCCCCAGTGTTGAAACCAATACTCCCAGGATCCATAGCTTCCTCCCTATCCTTTTCGGTCTTCACCAAGAAAAAATTCTTCAAGTGATATATGATTAGCGGTTTCAACATCAAAACCTCTGCAGCTATACCAGCCCATCCATCAACCATTATATAAGTGATGAAGAAACTTGCTTTCAAAGGAATTGCAGTGCCGATTGTTATAGGATATCTGACATGAATATAGAATTTTTTTTTTTATCATATTGACATGGTGTAAATTAAGACAAGATCTTGGAGTAATGAAAGCAACCATATTTATCAGTTAAGAGCACCAACATCGCTGTTCTCAAATAGCAAAAAACTAAAAAGTCTTGCAATAAGAACCAGAGGGAGTAAATGATTTTCAAAAGGCAAAAGAGACGCTTGTATCTTGAATGACTTACTGATTGGCGGATTGGTGAATGAAAGAGTCCAGCTGTTCAAATGCTGTTCCGGTAAGTATGTTCCCAAGAAATATATTAACAAAATTGAAAAGATAGTATCTAGAAGCTGATCTTCTCTCCAGAGATGAAATAGATCCAAAGCCTTCAAACTTTGACATGATCATCAATATTGTTGGCAAAAAGATGAGAAAAAGCTTCAATACAATACCAGGTAGAAAACCCTGAATGAATGACTTAATGATAGGACTGCACAATAAAGTAAATTCAAATAAGTACCCTCTAGGGATGCATGTGGATGGAATTATATCTTCAGATGTACAACTGTGAGATCAGACTTACACATCAATAATAGGCTTCAACCATGGTGCTCTTTTCCGGATTCCGTCAATACTTGCAAGACTTTGTACAATTGCAATTGGGATCATGAAAAAGAAGGTGAGAAAAAAGAATGCAACACCTATGATCAACCTTCTAACAGTGAGGGAAACATAAGGAATCGACAAGTTTGACCAATAGACGTCACGTGGCTCTGGAGCCCACTCACTCAACCACAGTGTTGGATTTCTGGTTTGTTGGGTTTGTGCACAAACTGCAGCACCCCATCGTGTTTTAAACGAAACAAATGCAGCAGGCATCACAGAATTGGGATCATTGGTGACCTTATCTCTCTCTAAACCTATCTGTGGAACGCAATAAATTTGAATCATTGTTAAACGAATTCCAAAAATTAACATCTCATTCCCGTGTAAGAATTATTTGCATAATTTGTTCAATATATCATTTGCAAGATGAGTTCATATTAAAAAATATTTTCATGCAGTGTGGTAAAAACTCCTAAAAGAAAACAAATGGTACTTACTTCCTTTGACAATCTGTCAATTTCGGTGTTGTGATGATCGATAGCATCTACTTTCTTTCCGCAAAGACCAAGGAAACCAGTCTAGTAAAAAACATATAAGAGAGAAAGATTGTAGTAAATATAAAGATAGTTATGACAAACTTCTGAATGCATGTCAGATTAAAATTACATACCTTTACTTGAGGTCTTTCTGAGGTTCTTTCAAGTTTGTTTTGATAATATACAAGCCAATTCTGCAACTTCTTCTTCTTTTTAACCAACTTTGCTAGTTTGTTTGCATTATAAACAACCTGCGATAATGTCACAAAAAATAAGCTTAAACAAACTATTTTCCCCTCAGTGCCAAATGCAAGGTAAAAATTACATTTTCCTAATAGATCTAGTTAATAAAGTACTCAATGTTTCATATACATCATTTAAGAAGCAACGAGATCATTAACAAATTTACTTCAAATTAGAAATCATCGCTCAATGCATCTTAAATTCTTAAGTTTGAACAAAACATTGTGGCAGTACAGTGTACAAGGTGGAACCAACCTGGTGAGTAAGATAGTTATCCGGATGATTGACCAGAAAAAAATGCTCCACAAGTTCACTCACAGATTCATCAGGATCTGGTGGAATGTTTTTAATGAGCACCTGAAAAAAAAAAAAAAATCTGTAAGAAAAATATGATTGATCAAATATCTCATATCTAAATGCCAACACGTAACTGGTGTAACAGTTTGGTCCATGACTACAATTTCCCAAAACTTGTTAAAAGATAAAAATGATGATGGATTGGACAACTCTTTCAAAAGCAGTATAACAGTCATCCCTCCATTATTAATATGCTCTTAGACCCTTTTTATACACCTTCCACAGATAGCCAGCATGTTAATATGCTTGCCTATGACCAGCAACTCCTCACTAGTATTCTACAGAATCGTAAAGTAAGGAAGATCATGACGATCAAGGTCAGCCTAGAAAAAAATGACTAAGTAGCGTACCGCCTCTGACACAAGAAATAAAACATCAAAGTTTCATTGCTTTCAATCTCAAAGCTGCCCAAACTCAAAAAAGAGAGTGTGGTATACAAAGAAAAGTTCCTTGTTAAAATGGAGAAAGATCAAATTTACCGTAAATTGATCAGGACGGCGTTTTTCTGCAGCAAGAAATTGCAATCTCATTGCGGCAACTTTTTCATACTCCTTTTGTAAAATATAGCATGTCCAAAAGGTAAATGCATAAGCAACTACAATGTGTGCCCAAAACCTGAGGTAGGATACAAAACTTTAGTAGAGCACACAGTTATAATAACAATAACAATTTAAAAAAAGCAAAAACAAAATTGTATAATAAGTATACAACCATAGATTGACATGGACTACCATAACAGTAACTTCATAACTTTTAACAAGTGAGATTATGCATAAAAAAATGAAATGCTGATAATTGAAATGGAGAAGCAAGTATCTTATCTAAGATGTAATGATAAGGATTCTCATGGGAAGAAAGAGAAATTATTATATAATCAAGGAATTAGGAGAAGAGAAGAAATAACGATAAAGATTCTGATAAGAACAAAAATAATTAAGATATAATCACGGAATCTTAGAACAGTTAAGATTTCCATTGTATGTTAGGGTTGCACCACGTTGAACACTAGATATAAAGCCTCAACATAGTTAAACTATATATATTTTGGTCAACAATACATCTTTATATGCAGCCAGTACTTTGGATTAGAAACTAATACTAAATAACAGGAAGATGCAGCGGCAAAAGTTGAAGAGAAGACCTAAATACTCAACATTAATAAAACATATATATTTGGTCAACAATGCATCTTTAAGTGCAGGTAGTGCTTTGGATTACAAACTAATTTACTAAATAGTATGAAGATACAGCAGCAAAAGTGCAAAAACAGTAATAGCTCAGGATGATTGTGATGAAACCTTTGAGATTCACTATGAACATTTGAAATAGAGAGTTTATCAATGTCGCTGGAAGTTATGTTTCTTGCGCCTTCTAGCCCGGTACTTGTGGAATTGACAGGAACAAGAACTGCCCATGCCATGAATGCTATAGGAACAAAGATTTTAAGTCTGCATAACAGAAACATAAAACATCAGGATCATGTTCTCCTCAGCTGATGTGGGATTCACTCATTGTTCATGCATACCCTATCAAGTAAATCCTCAAGTACACAGCAGAGTCCAATCCAGCATGGTCAATAAGTTCAGGCTCCGGCATTCTCAGTGCAGCTGGCATCCAATTCAAAAACCTGATATATGCTCTCCAGTCTAAATTCACAAACTTGCGCACAAATGCTCCTCCATGAACAGGATCTGTTCTTAGACCCTTCAGGTACCATTTTGGGAAGTACACACGATCATTGAAAGGTTGAAGCCTCAGAATAGCAAATGCCACAAAGAAAATAAAAGCACTCAAAATGTTCAACCCAGCCGCAACACCAATATCTTCAAGTGTAGCCATTTTCTTTCCCCTCTAGAAAGAACACACTCTTTACACCTGTAAAACAATCAAAAGAAACGAGTGACAAACAAGGGTAGATAAAAAAAACACAGGTAATTCAGTGAAAATCGTGTCGAAATTAATTCTAATGGGTCTCCATACAAGCAAAGTTATCAAGAAGAGACTTTTTTTCTCTCCATAAAATTCACACAAATTACTTATAATTATAACTAATTCCTAGTCTTTGTTTGAACTTTCTTACCATTCTCTGATCTACCCTTAATTATAGACACCCAAAAGCAGAGTAATTTATCAAGCGTTTCCTTTACTACAACAACAGATTTAATTCCTCTTGGGCTAAAACGGAGAAACAAATATAAAAAGCTTGTTTTTTTTGTTCAAGAATAGAAATAAAAAAAAGGTTGCAGTTTTCAGTTATCGCACACACACAGTTGGGTCAGGGGAAACCCCAAGTGAGTTCTAACCCACCAATGAAAGGAAATCAGAGAGAAGATCCGAAGTTGAATCAAAGGGTATTCGGATATCTTCGAAAGGGAACGAAGCAAGAAGATTCCGCCACCACCGTGCGGTGAAACCTCCTTAGAAGACACGTCACTTTGAAGGCTTTTCCTACCCAACACACCAACTATCTAAGGAGATCACTGACATTGAGATTGGCTTCCATGGAAGGTGCAAGAAGGAGAGAGAAAAGACAGAGAGAGATGGGGTAATAAAAGACGGTGTTGGAGCTTACTTGTTACGTTACAGGCGAACAATACAACACTGAATCAACTATATCTAAACTCGTTCTATTTATTTCTTACACCCCGTGCACCACTGTCATAGTATTTATTTTATTTGCGACTAATATTTATTTATGTGAGATTTTGTGAAAAATATTGCTAAATATTAATAATTAACCATGTATGTGATTTTGTGAAAATGATTGGCAATATTTAGAAAGAAAGATCGAATAAGCTCAGCATGTGGACTCCAATCCAAACATCGTGTCGGCAAGCTGCCACGTGGGCTCCTCCAACGGCTACTTTTGCATTCTTTGGTGAGAGATGAAAGAGTGGGACTCACGCGCTCATAGAGAACGTGCCGGACATAAAAGTGAGAGGGACAAGGTTGGTGTCAGAAATATGATCAACAAACGGATAAAACGACGCCGTAATGTATTCCGCGTGGAGAGTGCGTTAAATTCGCGGGATTGGGCCACGTGGAACACCCCACCTAGTCACGTTTTGTGTCCGGCTCACACCTTTTTCTTCAATATATTATTATCAGAACAAATTTAGAGGAGTTTTTATATAAATTTATGGAAAAATAATAAAGTTAAAATTGAAAATTTTTATTTTTAATTTATATCTTGCTTAATTTTTTTTAACTTATAAAACGTCAACTTTATTTTTTAAAATTAGTATGAAAAAGCTCGTTCGAAAGGATATATTGGATTTTGAGAGTGCATTAGTTGAGATAATACCTAATTACGCCATTTTCAAAGTTAGAAAGGGATGTTTAATTCAATTATGAAAAGTTATTTGTTATCTAGCATGAAATGATGCCATGATTTTATTAAAAAGATTATAAAAACCCATTAAATTTCATTTCAATCTCATTTTAGTGGTAGAGTTTGTTTAGAAAAAAAATAAAATGTGACAGCTAATTAAGAATGTAAATAAAACCCATCGGGTACCTTGACCTTGAATGTTTCTTTGGACGGTTTGATGTGTTGGTCATAAAAAGGCAACTTGTTTTTCGTAACTAATAATAATCATTTACACTTACAACGCACGACACCCATTTTGTTTCAATATAATTGAAATTATGGTCCATTAACATAGCCAATCTAAAGTTGCTTATATGTTTAAAAAGAACTCAGCTATATAAAATTAATTTAGCATTTTAAAATAAGGTTTCTTCAACAACAAAAAAGCTCTTCAATGCAACTATGTGTTTTGAGCATGGGTGTTATCATGATCATTAACTCAAACGCGTCATCACAAAAAATAGGAAGATTAGTAGAAAATTGTAGAACTACTGTACATGAATATAGCCAGATTTTGACAACAAGTATAATTAAGACCTTATAAATTATCATCTTTGGAATCATTAGCGAGAGAAAAATTAAGACATTGATCGTTAATATTGACCAAATCACTGGATAAGGTTTGTGTGGTTGTGCAATCTACACAATGGTTCCATATGTTACTCACAGTGGGAGTGGGGTCAGAGCATAAAAAAGTTGTTATTTTTAGGACATGATTATGTGAAAAGTGGACACTAAAAATTTCTTTAATTAAAACAAAACGAAAAGAAAGGGAAAATAAAGTGGCAATTTCTCGAAACATAGTAAAAAGTGCTTGGTACAAAAACAACGAAGGTATACCCTACCAAAACCGAAGAACTACGAAACCGACTGCAATTAAGCTAGGCTAACTAGTAATACACTAACAATACCAAAACAAAACCATTCATCTTTGTTATTATGGGTACAACAATTCTCTTATGAACATTGAAATGTGACAAATATGAAAATGGGCATGCATGGAGAAGTCTTAAGATATGTGCATGGTTTTGATATTTTATAGATGTTAGAAGCAAAGTGTGGCCTGTGACAGGACAAAACAAAACCCATAATGGAGGTAACTATGATGGATGATGATGTGCATGGATACATTAAGTTGTAACTGTCACCTTGCCGGAATTAACTTCAGGCAGAGATGATTTGAAAGTTAGGTAATTTTTGTAACGGTGCCTTTATTTAATGCTTGTATAAATACAAAGAAGATAGGTGGGACATGGACTAGTAGTTCACCAACTTGTAGATACACGAAAGTGGTGGGTTTCGAAATGAAGAAAAGACAGACAGATATTTTATCAATCATTCACCAATTAGTTGTACAGGTAAACTTCATATCTCATTTAATTCACAAATTTTATATAATAAAATCATCAATCCTTTTTATATATTATATTCAATTTCACCATCTCTACGTATAGGAGTTCAAGTTAATTATACTCATATTTCAACCTAACCAAGTAAAAACATATTTACTAATTAATCTATTGAATATGTCTATTATACTTTTTATGAAATGAAAATAAACTTTTAAAGCTGATATTAAATAAATGTCAGTTAGATTTTTTTAAAAAAATAATAAAGAAATTTGACACTAAAGAATCAGAAACTAAAATATTCAAAACACCCTTTTTCAATCTAAAATCTTGAATAAATAGGTTTATGAGTTATTTTAATGATATATTTTTCCATCTTATTTAATTTTATCTACCTTTCAACCTACCTTAAATTCATAACAATATATTCGAGTTAGGAAAATTTAGAAAAAAAATTAAAATTTTAGAATTGTGTCTGACAGTATAAAAATAGATAATTTCAAATTTGGTCTAAAAGTTAAAAATTTACAATTTTTCATATTATAAAATTTATGTGTATTTTATTAGAAGTTATCTATTAATTTAAATTGTTAGGATTTTTTTATAGATGACTTTTCTTTTTCACTTGATATTAGTTAGAATTTTGTTGACCAAATTTGGAGACACTGTTTTTTTTTTTTTTTTTTTTATTTATAAATTTTTTTTTTTTTTTTTTTACTCTTTTGTTGGTTAAAAGTGAAATAATATTCCGCTCTTATCTCTTAAATTTTCTCAATTTCTATATATCATATTATGATATGGTATAATGAGTTAGTAATTAGTCTATAATAGTTAATTCAAACTCCGTTCCATC
>Ga0209489_101779_pt1 | contig 44248 bp, 28 predicted proteins | sample SiratrowhiteBW_FD_187527 | JGI IMG/M metagenome (GOLD analysis project Ga0209489, IMG submission 187527) | Root nodule microbial communities of legume samples collected from California, USA - Siratro white BW (SPAdes) (version 2) | ecosystem: Host-associated > Plants > Roots > Nodule | place... | reverse complement strand
ATAAAAAAAAAATATATATATATATATATATATATATATATATATATATATTAATATCAATTATAATATTAATTTCTTTATGAGATATTACTTATTATTATGACATTTCATTTATCAAGAATCATGTGCTCATAAAGATAAGTACATAAAATTGAAAGAAAACACAATACAAATCAATATGAGAATCAAATCAAAATCCATGTAATAGAAAATAAAACATATATTCAAGTAAATTAAACCTTTTATGAAAAAAAATCATGACTAAACTAAAATAATTTTTTTTCCACCAAAGAAAATATTGATACTTTCTTCACACACATATATATATTTAAAATTTAAGCATTTATTCATAGTTTTTCTATCTCTCAAACTTTAAAGTACAATATTAAATTATTAAAAGAATTTACCAACAACATTGAATCACTTTTCAACTATAAATAAGAGTAGTCTCATCAATTCAAATGTTAATATTATTATTGTAGTCCTCAACTTCAAGACATGTCAATTTCCATATGAAAATAAAAAGTTTTCATATATTAACATAGATTCTTTCTAGAAGTGAAATGATACTTTAACACTACTATTCACATAACTCCCATTTGACATTCCTACCGTCTCACACATGGATCGTACCAGCAAAAGAGAGAGAATCTTTGAAAATCCATAACCCAATCATAATTCAACTTTCAAATACTAACATAAAATTATCTCAAAATGTTCGAATTCAAGTCTGAGTAATAATAATATATAAGTAAGAATAAGATGAAGTATAAATTAACATTATGGTTAATAGATGTATTTTTTGATAGAACGTGATTTTGATAGAATGTGATAGGGAATATAATTGAAATGTATAAACTATAGGAGGTTTTTCATATATCCATTTGCTTTCATAGTTAAAATTCTAACATTTAATTTTTCGTTTTTATAAAAGAATCTTTACTTTGTATATTTTAATATTCTACTTTTAATTTTATAATTTTTATAAAAAAACCTTTATTTATAATTTTAATAAATTATTTAGTTAATTTTTAGTTAATATGATATTTTTAAACAAAATAAGAAAGAAACTTTACTTTATTAAAATGTAAGAAAGTGAGTTTCTTTTAATAAAAGCATAAAAAAGATTTAAAAATTTGACAAGAAGTTTCATTTTATGAATTTATTTTAAAAATAAAAGGTGTGAATAGTTTATTATAACACCAAGATGAATACTAATAAAAGATTAATAATAGGTAAAAATATAATAATAAGTAATATTCTTCAGTTTTAATCATATATAGTAAGTAAAATGAGTAAAAATTATTTCGGTTTTCAAAACAAAAAATTATTACTTAACGACATTAATTCGTAATACGATATATAATTATATCTTCAAAAGGTTTAACTAAAAAAAATAAGATAATAAAATATTTATCATTATTTGTTATTTTTTGCAAATAATAGTATATATTATATATATATATATATATATATATATATATATATATAATTGTTTCATAATATTAGTGTTCTCTTTTTGTGAATATCCTGATTTTTATGAAATATTAATTAATTGTTTTCAGTGAATTCATTATAAAAATTGAAATTTATTTAAATTTATTCCAACAGTTTGACTTTATTAAATGACTACTTGATGAGTGCTTTAAAATATTTTTTTAAATTTAAAAATATATATTTAATTATTTGCTAAAATTTTTAGTTGATTAAATATATTCTCGCATAAAATGTTTTATACAAGATTTGTCTATAATTAATTATTATTATTATTGTCTGAATTAAAAGAACTAGAAACCGTAACTAAAATTGAGCCATTATGACTTTTAAGACCTTTATTTATGATCATTATTGTATTATTAATAACTTCTAATAGTATTTATTATTGAAGTAACTAATTTAATTTTTTCATTAAAAGCAAACCTGAAGTCTCCACTCACATATCATCTGATTTGTATTTTTCAGCCTCTTTTTTTTTTTTTTTTTTTTTTTTTTTTTTTTTTTTGTTTTGTTTTTTTTCATATCTAGTTTGTAAATCAAGTGGTATCATTACCAGTGAAATGCACGGAACTATGGGAAAGAAAATATATTTATTAATAATTAATAAATAACTTAAAATAATTAATGTGATAACAAAATCAAATGGTAAATATAAGTATTTTAAATAAAATTCTAATATATTTAACAAAATCAAATGGTAAATAAATAAATAATGCATTAATATACCTAGTCATGCTATTTCATGAAAAACATAAATAAAATAATCTTTATCCATTTATCAAAGTTCTTAAAAATAAATCATAAAATTATAATTTTTGCCATTTATAAAAAAATAATTTCATCGTCATCAATCAATTTTTCGCTCCTTTAAATATGGTAATTCCTAATAAATACTCAAAGCGAACAAAATTGGATCAATAAGATTTTGTATTATAAATTTTAACATTATGCATACTTAAATAATACAATAAAAACGTAAAAATTAAATTAAATTATATTGTATTTATAATAGATATTTTAAAACAATAGTTATTACAAATATAATATTATGTTGCACAAAACATTTTCTGTAAAAGAAAAAATATTATTAATACACAGTTTGTAAGAAACTTATTATTTCAAGAAAATATTAAAAGAAGTTGTATTTTTTAAAGGGTTTGAATATAATTTAAAAAATATTTTCAAAAAGTATTTGGATAGAAATGTTCATAAAAAAATGAGTGATAAAGTGTTTTGATGAATGATTTTTTGTTGGTGAACTTTCTTAATAGAAAAGTTGTTGAAAGTGTTTAAAGTAGACTGTCAGAAAAGATATAGATAAGTCACTGTGGATATGTGGACATGCTTAAGTTCTAGGTCTTTCATAGTTAAAGTTCTTTCCAAATTACTTTGACAAAATCTAAGTAAAAATTTTAAAAAGATTTTTATGTGTTTGTGAAAGGAATTTCTAAAGACTAAAGGAATGTCAAGTATTAGTTTTAAGAAGATTAAGTTCTAAATATTGTCATGAAGACCTAACAAAGGAAATAACAAAGTAAAATTAAATGAAAACAATTAAAACTAAACGAAAACTTAAGCAAAAGTGTAAGTAATATTTGGAGTCCTATAACACATTTTCATTAGTCTAAATACTTACTGTTACACTGTTCAACTATGAGATTGTACTAAAGTTATTTTATCAAATCACCAAAGCAAGAAAATTACAAACAAAGAAGAAAAACTATACACAAAATTTCGTGATAACAATTTAATTTACAAATGTGTTTTGGTTTTATTCTTGAATTTTGAACTCTTCCTCGAAGTGTTTATCATTTTCATCAAGACATTTTACTTGTTTGCTGTATCAAGACGAGTCATCCTTATCATGCTTTTCTTCTCCAAAATGCTACTTAGCAAGTTAGATAACACTTTTTCCAAAGATCACAAACCAAGAAATAATTCATCTCAAGAGGTTAATAAACTCAAAATAAAGAAAAGGCTCAAAATTAGAAATGCTAAACTCAAAATAGTATGTAACAAATTGCATGAGTTTCTACACTTAAAAGAGTTGTTTAGAAACTAGTCCACAAGGTGTTTGTGAAAATGTTTGTAGTATGTCTATTATGTTTTAATAAAATGACTTGTGTAATATGAACTTGTGTGCTTAATAAATTTGATTTCTTTAATAAGTTTGATAAAATTTGATCGATTACTAGATCATTGTTAAGTTTCTTAGAGTTAGGTTTCCATTATGTCTAGTAGTATTGTTCAATTTTGTTGGCCTCCTTTGAAATGAAAGAAGGAAATTCAAAGAAAGGACTTTTGTCCAACAATGGAAAGGATTGAAAGAAAGAAGCAAAATTCTTCAATTGAAATTTGTGGGATTAGAAGCAACATAGCATAAAATCAATCAATTAAATTTTGAATAATCAATTAAAATAACTTCCAGAACATCACAATAGAAAAATAATCAATTCAATTCCAAGAACAATCAATTAAATTTTCTTGTTAGAAATCCACCAAGACACAATAATGAATAAAAATCAAACAACAACGAATTTATAATCTTAGAATTCTTGTTTTTAAAAAAAATTAATCAATTAATTTTCTTAAGTCAAACAATCAATCAAAGAATGCAATCAATTAAACTTGCAAAACAGTAGATTGAAATTTTCTCAAAGTCTTGCAAGAAGATCACAATCATTTAGTACAACGAAACATTCAATTACTGATTTCCATCAAATCAGTAATACACAGAAAACAACTGATTGAATATAAAAATAAACAATTGAAAATTATGCAGTAGCAGAAAATTAATTAGAATTGATTCACGATTCAATATTAGAGTAAACAAAGAGCAATATACCAATATTTATACTTATTCACTCTTCCTGGAGAGCTACATCCATTCTCTTTGTCAACAAGTAAAGAAATTCCACTAAAGATCACAAGTATTCACACAAAACAACAAAGACACAACCTTACACACTACGAGATCAAACAACTACAATGTAGAATCCTACTACAACCCTTTGAAATCAACCTAAACTAGTGCAAAGCCCTACTGCACCCCTACAAGAGTAAACCCTATACACTTGTAGACCTAAAACACCTTTAATTAATTGAAAAATTGAATACAAAACACAGTACGACAATTAAAACTCAAAATAAGTAGAGAAGAATGAATTATAGTAACTTTCCTAAATGCTTAAAATGTACAAACCAATGTAGAATAATTAAGGATGAACTCCAAGAATCTCTTTCTTGGTTCTTCTTGAATTACAAACCACTTTTGAAATGACACTATTGTTTCACGCTTTCTATTCTCAAGGTTTTCTGATTTGTTCATATTTTTTTCTTTTTTTTTTGAAAACCCTTTGTATAAGATTTCAAAACAGTTTTAAGAATTTGTTACAGTGTTATAAAAATAATCGATTGAAAAAAAATTTAAATAGATTAATTTCCCATTTACTTAATTTTTCAGTTTGTTGTTTATTTAAAAAAAAATCTGTTAAAAACATTATTAAAGTATTTTGACTTAAAAACTTTAGTCCACATTCAGTTTTATATTTTGAAAAAACTAGGGATTTTTGGAGCTCCTACCAAAGATATATAATGCATACATATGATTTAGAAAACATACACACACGCACTAAACCTAAAACATCTTCAAGTCTTCTTTGTCTTGACTTGAGTTGACTTCACCAAATACAAAGACATTAACAATATTAACACCCTTTAGGTTTTTAATTTCTTGGAATTGTTACTATAGTAACACTAAATTCAAAAAATTGTAAAAAAAATAATTACACCAAATTTTGAAGCGAAATTTTATATGTGAACACTTTAAAATGTCAAAAATATTTCATTAAAAAGTCACATTCAAATTCTTAATAAAAAAAATGATAAATCACCAAATCTTGAATGCTAAGTGCTTAAAAATTAAAGTCTTTCGTCCGTGTGAGCTCTCGGATTTAGATTTTTTAAAAATTTTCCTAGTGATATTTTCTATCAAATTTTGTTACAACTTGCTCTAATATTGTGTTGTGGACTTGAGATAAAAATTTTAAGGTCAAATTCTTTGAAAAAATAATCATAAATCAAATAGTTACAACTACCAAATTACACTAGTTGTTGTTTTGTATTTTGTAATCCATTCTAGAACCATTCCTAGGTTTCCTTACGATGTGCTAATTTTTTTGCTAGATTAAGTTTCTTGTTTTGTGTCTTTTAAAATCCTTCTTCCAATTTTGTTAAATAAAGAAAATCTCTTGACTTTAGCATTCTTAATTCAGCTTTTCTCTTGATTTGTATTTTATTGGCCTCTCGAGTTGAAAATTCACCTTAGCTTGTGATCTTGGTGGAAAGGTTTGAGAATTGTTGGATAAAGTGCTTACCACTAGGCCAAAAGCTATAGTCATTAGTCAGGATGCAACTCTTTCTACTTAAGAGTGTAACAACCCAAGCGCCACGATTCGATTGTGACTTGTCCACCTGACCTCCGTCACGGGACAATTGATGCCTACCTACAACACTAACATTTATAGGTTGCATCTTGAAAGAATATGGAGAGCTTGCTAAGGATGACTCCTTTTTAGAGGCTTCAATAAGAGAAAGGTTCAATGCAAGAGTGACCATGCTTTAAAGGAAAACAAAATACAAAGCCAAGAAAAATCCAAACAACACTTGTTTCAAAAACTTGACACGAAATTTTGTGATTGTATTAGTTTAATTGTGATTTTTCTATTTTTTTTTTGTGTTGGGAAAATGCTTCAAGAGCAATCCCACATATGAACATTGTAATTGTTTAAGCGTTTAGAAAGTGAAAGTGTGTTGAGAGACTCTAAGTGTACACTTGCACTTTCACCTTGAACACGTCTAATTTTTCTTGTTTTCCATGCTTGTCTTACTTTCTTGCAATTGATTTTACTTTGTTATTGACAATTAGGATCAAAAGTTTAAAGTTCTTAATGTTAGCAGACCTTTCTTTAACCTCTAGGATTTATGTGAGCACACACATAGCTAGGAATGTGTGTAATAGTCCTTGTTATAATAATTCTTATCAACCATCCCCTGTACATCATCATGCAAGTCATTTTCATTATATAGAGCTTGAAATAGAAGTCCCTTCTTTCTATGGACATAAAAATGTTGAGGAATATTAAGAATGGGAAATGCAGCTTGAGAAAATTTTTGAATGCCGCCAAGTAGATGAATATAAAAGATTTGCATTGGCTATTTTAAGTTATCTAGAATATGCCATGTCTTGGTGGAAACAAAGACAATATGATGTTAGAACTAGAAGAAATAAAAAAAATAATTGACTTAAGTTAAAGGTGTGTATGAGAAGAAAATTTGTTCCGCCTTCATATGAGAAAAGCAAAAGATTCGAGAAGAATTGAAAGATCTTACCATAAAACGAAGAAAATTCATAAATAGAGAAAAAGAATTTGTGAGAAGAGAAAAAGAATTTAGAGAAAAGGTATAAGATCTTATCAGAGAGAAAGAGGAGAATGAAAAAATAGAAAGAGAGAAAGAAAATAGGAAAAGAGAACAGGAATAAGACAAAGAGAAAGAAAAAGAGAGAGAATATAAAAAGAAAGAACAGAAAAATCTTATCTGGATTTGAACCGGAGATTGAAAAAAGTATTATCTCCTTTGGAAAACCCTTGTGAGGATTTACTATAAGAAAAATTTGTGTCTAAAGATGAACCAAACATTGATATAAACTTTTTCTCTATAGAGAATCCATGTGAAAGGTTGTTCAAAAAGGAGAAGAAAGAAGAAGAAACCAGAAAAGAAGAAAAATCTTTTATGCCTCTTTCAAATATAATGGATAAGGAATATTCAAAGAGAGACTGTCATATATTGAATTCTTCTTTTCATTCATATTCTGATGCTAATTCTTCTTTCTAGAAATATAAAAAGTACCACTTTGTTTTGTTATTATCTACCCCAGAGCAATGACAAGAATAAAGTAAAGAAAAATATGTTTTTAAAATAATGACCCTTAGTTTTCTGCAAAACTTTTTAAAAAATGAAGGGGATTGTCTTGTTAAATTTTCTTATAAAAAAATAAAAAAATACTCCTTATATCAACTGTCTCTATCTGTCAACAAGTAAGGAATACATTTACATTGGCATAAAGGTCCTTCTTTATATTGTAAAAATAAAAGTACTCCTTATGTCATTTGTTTTACTGTTTGATTGTTTCTACAAGATGATATTTGATCTTGACAAAAAATAATAACATGAACAAATGGAGTCTGTAGTCACTGAACATCATGCAAGATCTAAGGACAAATCTTTTTGAAGAGGAGGGTATGATGCAAACTTGTCTTCAATACTGTAGACAAGAATAAGAAGTCACTAAGCTAGAACCTTTATCAAAAGCTTATAAGGAGTTTGGACCTAATTGGGCTTGTTTGAGCCTATAAACAAACTTTTGGACCCAAGTTCAAGATTAGAGGAGATCACTCTAGACATTTTGAAGTTTCAAGATTACAAGACCTCTATTTGTAAAAATTGTATCGAGTAGTGAATAATTAATTATGGGCCTTGTATTTTGGGTCAATTAGAATATGACTTTGGGCCTTGTATTTTAGGCCAAGTAGTGTAGGATTTTGAGCCTTGAAGCCTATAAGAATAAGTGGACAGTCAACATTGAAAGAAGCCTCCAAGAAGGCACCGCCTAGGAAGAATGAGTCCAAGAAGGAACCCCATGGCACTCCAAGCAGGCGCCATAAGGCAATTTCTTCTCCTAGCTTCTTTTATCACTTGTACACCTCTCATTGGAGAGTATTTGAAGGTTGAGATGCAATCTACCTTTGCCACATTACACTCTCCCAATAGAGAGGATCCTCTTCACTCGTGGCTTGCCACTTGTCAAGCTCCAATTGAAGATTTTCTGAGAAACTTGCAAGACAAGTTAGTGTTAGTCATAATCTTTCCTATAAATAGGTGACTCTTGGACTTGAAAATTCAGTTTATGAATGAGTATAGGATTGCTGCCAAAATTTCTTGGTCTTCTACTTGTTCAAGAACTCTCTAGAGTAGTCTCCTCAAAACTTTTCTCTAGTCTTTCTTCTAGTATGTTGGCCTAACCTCACCTAGGTTCTTTTTGAATTTCCACCTCCAAACACTTCCAAATTTCACTTCAAATCATAACTTTCGCTACCAAAATTCATGCAACATAAAAAATTACAACAAATCTTGGAACCAAGCACATGAATGCATGCAATGAAGATAGGAATTGCATCACAAACAAAAACAAAACTAGAATTATTTGTTTCTATAACTTGCTTGATTTATGTAAATTTTTTAATGACAAATTCGGCTTTGAATTTTTTATCCAATATTGATATCTCATGCATGAAACGGCGTAATAAAATTTTATCCAAAATCTACTAAACTTTTTTTGAGACAATTCTGAACAGTGAGCGAATGCAAAGTTCGTCATGCTTAGCTACAACAATTCACGCTCATCGTGATGATCTAGACATCATGACTTTTGCAATTTATAATTTTTTTTATCTTTTCAAGTTTGGATGTAGCTTTTTAACACTTTGTTTTACCCAAATCCAGCTCTGCGTTCAAAATTCTTTAATATTTTGTTTGCAATAAATTTTTCTAGCTTGGAGCCCAAGCTTACTATATGGACTACACACTCTAATCTATGTATGGTCCAAATATACAAAGCCCAAAATCAATTCCTAAACTACACTATACAATTTTTACAGATAAAAGTCTTGTGTTCCTGATGCTTTATGTTCTCTAGAGTGATCTCTTTAATGTTTAAAATTGGGCCTAAAAATTCTTATTGGAGGCCCAGACAAATTCAAATAGACCCAAACTCTTGGTAAGCTTCTAATCAAGTCTCTAGCTTTGTGACCTTTTTATTTTGTTATTAAGGTGGCTATATGGTCCTCCATCAATTAACTTAGAAAAATCCTCACAAAGAGGTTCATTACTAACACATAATATGATATCATCTACATATATTTGAATAATGAAGAAGTACGAGGTCAATTTTTTGCAAAACAACATAATATCTCCCTTTCCTTAGGAATTTTTTTTTTTTATAAAAGATGAAATTAGTCTTCATACAAATATCTAAGAGCATGCTTTAGACTATACAAGGCCATGTTAAGTTTAAAAACTTACTGAGGATGAGTAGTGTTCTCAAACCCAAGGGGTTGTTCAACATGGACTTCTTCTTTTGTGACATTATTAGGGAATGCACTCTTAACATCCATTTAATACAACAACATACTATCTCAAGTCTTACAACTGGAGCATAAATTTATGTGTAGCTTATACCTTCGTGTTGTGTGAAACATTTGGCCACTAATCTAGCACTGTTTCTCACTACTTTGCCATATTGTTCAAGCTTGTTCTTGAGAACCCACTTCTCTCTAACTATCGTATTGTCCTTTGGTACTTGTACTAGCTTCAAAATGTTATTCTTTTTGAATTGGTCAAGCTCATCTTGCATAGTTTGTATCCAATATTCATCTCTTAATGCATCACAGATGGTCTTTGATTTCTTCTATGAGATGAAGGTTATGTTTCCCTAAACGAATGATCTCGTTATTACACTTTTAGTTAGATTTTCAGTGAAGACTTCAGATAGATGATTTCACATCATTTGAGCATTTCTATTTGTTTGCTCTTGTCTTTCAAATAGATTATATGATGTTGATAAATGCTTTTACTTCAACGTTTAGTGCTTGTGATAAGATTCCAAATAAAATTGAAACAAAATTTTGGAATTTAAGGGTTAGAGATTAGATTCAATTAAAAACATAATAAACAAACCTAGATAAAGGAGGGCTTAACACAAGGTTTGATAAACCTAAAGATGTTTTCCACAGGTTAATTGTTGATAAGATTATAAGATGCATGAAAGAACTTGACACAAAGATATTCTCATTGTTTTATTAATCATTTGTATCTTATTTTCTAAATTCCAGAATGTTTGCATACAATTTAAGTTTTAGAATTTTCCCTTGTTTCTTTGTAAATAGAGGAACTTAAAACCCCTATATCACAAGCAAAACTAATTTGTCTAAGTGATTAATTGAACACATTCTAAACTTGTTCTTCTCCTATTCTCCCCTTCTAGGTCATTCCCTCTTCATTTAGTTCTTCTTGTTCTTCTCCTACCCTCCCCTTCTAGGTCATCCCCTCTTCATTTAGTTCTTCTAGTAACAATGAATATGAAATATCTTGTGAGGGTGATTTGTTAATAGTTTGGCATATGCTTGGATAGGTCTATAGAGGTTTTGATGAGATAGAAAAAATATATTTTATAAATGAGGCCTAATTAATAACAGGTTATGCTCACTCTATTAATCGAGAAAGTTGTACTAATGTAGTTATCAGAGCAATTGATAACCTTGGTTTAACTCCTATTCAACATAACAAGTCATATAAGTTACAAGTGAAGTAAAGATGAAGACATTTCCATAAATACAACTGTCCTCATCAACTTTTTTTTTATTATAAAATATAAAGATAAGATTTTATGTGATGTTTTCATAATGACAATTTGATAGAAGATTCTTAGAAGATGACCTAATGAAATTTTTTCTTTAGTACAAAAGGCACTATGTTATATTAAAACCTTCATATCCAAAGGAGTCAATGAGATCCAAGATAAAATAAAAATTAAAAGAGAGCAAGAAAAAAGAGAAAAGAAGTAAGCACCACTAGTGCAACATAAAGTTTTTACAATGAGATACTATATTGGCTATGAAGGAACCATTGAGAAAAAGAAAAAAACACACAGAGTTTTGATTTAGTAATATTAATAACACCTTAGTATCTTTATACATCGGTTGTAACACCGTATTAAATGCCATAACTTATTCCACCTTCTTCTCTTTTTTTGGTAAATATTTTAAGGATTATGAAATAATTAAAGTTTATCCAATAATTAAAGATAATTTTTGGACGGTGGTCTTAAAAAATATTAAAATATATGTAAATTTAACATGGCACTAAAAAAAGTATTTTATACATTGAATCACATCAGATACAAATATTTCATTTGGTCAACCGACAAAGGCTTATGTTGTTATAATTTTATTTGACCGATTGCATTTTGTTTTATTGAATATACACAAACTTATAGTTTCGTTTGGCCTAACAGTTTTACATTGCTATCCAATCACATTTCACTGTTATATACATTAACTTTTAATAAAATTATTATAAAAGTTTATATAAAAAGTATACATAGTGATTTTTTTATTAGATAGAAATATAAAAGTGTAGTACACTTTTACTATAAGGTCTTTTTTTTATGTATAAATTATGTACATAATATTGATACATGAAAAAACTGCATAATCTAAGTTTTATGCAAAGAAAGAAATCCTTGCACTTAACAAGTTATATGTCATGCTACCTTTCTTCAGAAAAACGTTTGTGTATGATTATTATCTCAATGTTTTTATATGTGTTATTTCATACATTGTTGCAAAAGAAATGTGCAAATGATGCATATAATGTTGAAAGAAATATTCAAATTAAATCACAAAAGCCGAAAAATTCTTCACATGCTGTGTACTCTTTGAACCCTTCGAGATAAAATTCTTTAGCTCCGCCATAAGATAAGCACCCTTCCCAAAATACCTTGCTGCTTAAGCTATCTTTTTCTTTTGTTTCCTTACTATTTTCACAAGTTGGGTTGCTGTCACACCCTTGACATATTTCTGTTTCATTGCCTCCACTACAACTTATGTTGTCCTCTCTTTCTTCACCATTCTCCATGTCTAAATCTTCTTCATTTAGTGGTTCCTCCTCCACTTTTGAGTGTGTTACTTCTGAACCATTCGAGTTTTCTGTTGAAAAGTCTTCCTTTAGACATATGTCACTGCAATCCACTATAGATGGCAGTGCAGAGACAATCTGCAATTTATCAAGTCAATTATATGAATCAAATGAAGTATAATCAACATACTACGAATAAAATCATTCTCACACCTATGAGGTGTGAGAAGGGTGTGCCAAAGAGGGAAAAAATGGAAATAAGGAAGAAAGGGAAAATAGCAATGTAATGAAAAAAAAAAAAAATAGAGAAGTGAAAGGTTATTACTGACTTCACATTCTTGTCACAGTGAAAGGTTATTACGGACTTCACTTTCTTCACATAGTTTAGAAGTAACTTTTTTCATTGTCCTGGGACTCTAGCATGACTTGTTATGAAGATTTGATCTACTATTATAAACTACTGATCTTCCTTCCTTCAAGTTGAACACAAACAAACTCATTTTTTGTTGTTTTTGTGATTAATTAACCTATCACCAATCTCATTGAATTAAGAGAAATGTTAAAAACACATTCTTTTTTAACACACTATCTCTCATAAATTGAAATTTTTTGGATGTGACAGAGTCAAACCCTAATCTACATCTTATTTGGTGACTCTCTACCCTGATTTTATAGTTTTCTACAAATTTTAACCCATAAACGAAGATTGTTATAAAAAGTGTATTAGAAAGTATGTTTTGTGACACTCGAACATAAAATAACTTGTAAAACTTACAAATTTAACTCTTCAACTGGCATATTCCCTTTGTGTAAATCTTACCATTTTCATTGTGAATCTTTCTGTTGGATTCTTTCTCAGACAATTTTCTATCACGTGGATCAATGAAACTAGTTCTTGTTCATCATAGGAGCTTCTGACTTTGGGATCTACCAACTGTAGAAACTTTCGTCCTTCAAGAAGTGACCTTATCTGAGAATTTTGTGCAATGCACATAAGGAATGAAATCAATACACTATAACAGTCCAGTTATATAAATGGAAAAAAAAAGTGTAAGAAAAATCCTCAGTTTCCTATCATAGTACATGTGGTTTCAATTTATAGAAATTGTTGAAGCCTAATAATGCACAGTTCAGTAGTAAGATAAAATAGGTTGTGGAATAAGTTTACAAGTAGGTTCTAAAGGTTATAAGAAAACTCCTAAAGCAAGAAATGACTAAGAGGACCAGAAGATTCAGAAAACAATATATACATGCTCCTCCAACCATTCTACTATCAAGTTTCAACACCTGCATTTCATATTGGCAGAAAATGTGATGAATGTGAATACGTTTCAGTTACTAGACGTATAAAGGCTCACTGCTACAGGATATATATGTCTTTCAAAAATGACTTTAGCTCTATAAACTGAAGTACATAATGAATGGGCATTTTCAGAATTCTCTGGAATATTTATTCCCAGATAGATGAAATGTGGACAATAAGAACAGTAACACCAAAATTGTTCTCATATATGGTTGAACTATATTAAAGAAATGTGAAACATATTTATTGCTTTCTTATGATCCTAATCAAGTGCAGTAGCATATAGTTTATAGAAATAAAATCATGTGGCTCTTACACATTCAGTAGGACATCTCTGTCCTGATATTTTTTCTGTAATCATACGTCCAGTGATCAACTCCACAAGAACTATACCAAAAGAGTATACATCTGCCTTAGTCGATAGTTTTCCACTCTCCTGACACTCTGGTGCAGTGCGTCCACAATTCCTCGTACTTTTAAGTCTGCTGAGATTTTTCAATTCACATCTTTCTTTTCCAAACACAAAGTCTCCTACCTAATTCAGCAAATGGTTAGTTTGTTAAGATTGCAGGTTAGCTTACTCAAATTGAAACTTGGCTTACTGAAAAAAACAATATATGTTGCTCCACAGCATTAAGGTTCTCAAGTAAGTACCAGTGGTTTCAACTCATGATTTAGAAGAATGTTGCTTGGTTTTATTCCTCCATGTGCTATATTATTCTCATGTAGATAGTTTAGACCTTTGGCAACACCTATTGCAACATTCAACCTTTCTCCCCATGTCAGTGTTCTACCACTTTCTCCTGCATGATTCAGAATGTTCCTCTGGTATGAACATACTTTAACCGAGTCCGTGTACATAGTACTCAAACCTCATTCAAAATAAATATTTACAAATTTAACATTCACATTTTTATCCTTACTTGATAAGTACTGGTCAAGTGAACCGTTGCATGCCTTCTCATATACAATTAGCAGTTGACTTAATCGTATGCATGAACCCAACAGCAAGATCACGTTTTCATGTCTGGCATTTATAAGCAATTCGACTTCTGACATGAACACATTCTGCTCCTGTAAGCTTGTGAATGCATGTTGCTTAATAACTATTTCCTGGTTATTCTCTAGCTGGCCTCTGAAAGCAGGTCCATATTCACCTTCACGTAGAGAGTACTTAACTGAAAATCCTTCTGTAGAAGCTTGAAGCTCTTGGTAAGTATATTTCCTTTGCAATCCACTGTTTGGTCGCCTACTTTTGCAGATTGAGCAAGCAGAAGACTCTAAATTTTCCAAAATGATTTTGCCTTCATTCCCATTCAATAAACTATCATCACAGCTTCCCTGTTTTTGTTTTTTATCCTTGCTCACCTTTTGTCGCTTATCTACTTCTTTACCCATTTCTTCAATGTCAAAGCTTCCCTTATTGTGCAGTGTTTCCTGGAATTCTTGGTCAGGGTTTAACTGATCAATCATGTCATTGCTGGTAGCACTTACCCCAAACATCTTGTCATAGGGACTCGTCTGCACATTTTCTCCACCCTCTATCATCTGATCTTCATTTCTATGACATTTCATGTGATTGGTTTTCACTGTCACTATTGGACTGCTTTCCTGATTGTATTGGTTTCTGTCAATCAATTCTTGTTCCTGTTTCTTCACTTGATCAGCCTTCATTTGACCTATCATTTGGTAATTGTTAAATAATTGAGACTCCTTGAGTGAAAAAGTTAAACAAAGATAGCACAAACCTAACTAGTATTCTATTTAGTGATTGTATGTCTACATTTTGTCTGTAAGAATTGTTTGGCGTATTTTTAAATAAAATAGTATTCAACAAATATGACTGGAGGTTAACTGGATTGAAAATATGATTTTTTTTATCCCTGTTACTTTTGGGATAATTGTGGCAAGCTGAAAAGTTCCACTTCACCAGGGGAACCTGTTACCTTCTCGGCTCAGTCTACATGGATGTTAAATTTTTCATTTGTGGGGTTGTTATTTTAATTCTTAAATGTTTAATCATGTAAAATCAATCAATTTTCTATTACTTTTACCCTATGTATTGATTTCTACTTTCTCTATATATCTTAGCCCTCTTGTTATAGTTTTCCTAAATTACCTTGTGTACTACTCATGGCAAGACCATTTAAGTATGACTTTTCTAGAGAAGAATCTTCAATTACACAACACTCAGCTGATTCTGCTATGCCTTGCAAGGAAGATAGAACCTGAAATAGCCAAAGAAAACTTACGTAAGTTTCAAATGATAAGCTGTTGACAATTTATTTTATAAATTGTTCATAACACTATTCTTCCTTTTCTATATTTAATTACATTGTGAACATGTCATGACTATTCTTTCTTTTCCTTAATTGTCATGTGAACTGTATACATATTCTTTACTGTAAATAAATAAAAAGTGAATACTTTTTCACGTTGTTATCTTGGTTTTAAATTTTAATGCCATAATTATCCTTGAAATTCTGTGTATGATTCCTTCTAGCTCTGGTGTATCAAAGAACTTCATATTTAAGGGTTGTATGCTGCTGTGAAACAACTCCTCCCATACATTATTTGTGGTGTTCTTTTATCTTGGCTTTGTCCTTGTGTTGAACCTCAGTTTCCTTGTTGAACTGCTATAAAACTTTTGGTCTCTAGCATTTCAGTTTAAACTTTTAGATATATAGTTAGATCCAGCTACCATACATTATATAATTAAAATTTCAGTATATGATAATTTACAATCTATCAAGCTGCATGTGCTTTCATTGAGAGAGAGCATGTCATAATTAGTGTTAAACAATTAAAATCATTCCTAAATAAACAGCCTAAACTTCTGAGAGTTGGCAATCCGTGTAGTGTCAAAACTTTCATGTGTAAGTTGTGCTTGTGCTTTGTGCATGGTTCAAGTTGAAAACCCTTCATGGTAATCAGGATATAAATTTTTTTGGAGATCTCATCTAAAAGATTAAGCCATTAGGATGACTAGTTTAGTTTTCTTGACATTGAGAAAATCCATCTTCTGATATTTGCTTTACATATCCTGCAATGTTTTACTCTGTAGATTGTTATTTACCTAGTAACTATCATAAGCTTCATGGACTTATTCTATACTGTACCATGAATTAGAATGGTTTTTTTCCTTCTGTTTACGCACTTTCACGTTGACATATTCCACATCAGTTAGACTTACCATATTCATTGAAAATCTATCCTTAGGATTCTTTCTGAGACATTGTTCTATAACTTGGACCAACCACACAAGTTTTTCTTCTTCATAGGAGTTACTGATTTTCGCATCTAACAACGGTGGGTACTTCTTTCCTGTCAGTAGGGGCCTGGCCTGAAAGGGAACACAAATACAAAGAAAGACTTTGGTATGACATAAGCAACAAAATTAGAATTCCAATGTTAAACTCCCAAACCAAATAATGAGTTTTGTAGGCAATTTTTACTCCAACAACATTTAGTCCCTGAAGTCTTCATGAAAAATTTGTTCACAAGACCCTAAATTGTATATTGATACATCCACTTATTAACATGATTCCCTTACCCAGTTAACAAGGCTTTTTCCATCTGGTAATTTGTCTGCAGCCCTCCGGCCACTGATCAGCTCCAAAAGAACCACTCCAAAGGAGTAGACATCTGTCTTATTTGATAGTTTTCCATTCTCCAGATACTCAGGTGCCGCATATCCAGAATTTCTTACACTTTTATCTTTGCTAGATTTCTTTGCTCCAACTTTCTCTTGTCCGAACCGGAAATCTCCAATCTAAATATATATACACATAAATATAGAAATTTGTTTGAAGATAACATGATTATACTTGACTATAACTTTAAGACAAAGAAAAGCTTCATATACACCAAGGTTCAAGTAAATACCAGTGGTTCAAACTCATGTGTCAGAAGAATATTACTTGGTTTTATATTTCCATGGATTATGTCTTTCCCATGGAGGTACTTTAAACCTCTCGCAGTACCCATTATTACTTTCAGCCTTTGCTTCCAAGTCAGTGACTGGAAACTTCCCCCTGCATAATATTTAAAATTTTTCCCATATATCTTCAAGTCAATAGCAAATTCAGTTCTCTATTCACCAAAAATTAAAAAGTAAATTCAATTCTCTAGTGCAATTCCAAGCACCAAATGCTTAAACTTCATTTTAAGATAGGTAAAAACTCATCTTAGTCCTTACTTGTTAGGTACTGCTCAAGTGAACCGTTGCATACTTTCTCAAACACAACCATCAGTTGGCTTTTATTTGTACATAAACCCAAAAGCATGACCACATTTTTATGTCTAGCACTGGTGAGCAGCTTTGCTTCTGATTTTATTATCTTCTGTTCTTGGGAGGTATTAATTTGATATTTCTTGACAACTACTTTTACCCGACACTCTAGCAGGCCTTGGAAAGTAGGTCCATCATCATTTTCAGATAAAGAGTTCTCAGTGGAAAATCCTTCTGTAGCTTCTAGAAGTTCATCATAAGTAAAGTCTTTTGAGGATGTATTGTTGGGTCGTCTACTTCTGCAAATAGAGCATGCAGAGGACTTCGAATTCTCCAAAATTATTTCACCTTGACATCCATCTTTTAAGTTCTCAACACTAATTTTTTGGGTTGTGATGCTCTCCATATGGTGTGGACTTGGAATATGTTCTTCAAATTCATTCAGCTGATCAACTTCTGTCTCTTCCATTCTGTGGTCATCGGTTATCATCTTTCTTGAGCTCCTCTCCTCCCCTCGGGACCTGATTTGCTTCTGTTCTTCATTATGTCTCAGTTTATCAGAGTTCTTCTGGTTTGCTGTGTAAAAGAGATTATTCTCAACTGTTAGTCTTAACTTATTTTGCTCCTCACAGAGTATGCTCTCACTTTGCTCGACTTCCTGATTTGGCTGATCAGCATTAATTATTGTTGGACCTACACCTGTTTATTGTTAAAACCTACTGTCACCTCCAGAAAATGAAATAAAGAACAGAGAATTATCTTAACCGCAAAGTAAATCGTATCTCCACAAGTATATCTAACGGGGTTCAGTTTGAATATAAAATATACAAGCTAGACATGTCTTAAAATACTTGTGATTTACTAGTTCAAAATGTGCTGATTTTATTTGCTACCTTGAGAACCATTTATTTCTGGCACACTTCTGGAATCTGATATAGCTGGTGTAATATCTTGGCTCATGTGGTAGAGTTCACTGTCTGATATGCCTTGTAATGCAGAAACAACCTGAAATTGCACAAGTGAATGCGATTTATGTTGACATGGTATACTTGAGGCAATAATAAAATAGACAATTGAACGTTTTTGTCTACTGCAATAAATCCAAATTTGAGTACCTGTTCGTACTAGGTTTTATTCTCTAATAAGTCAAGAAAATTTGAGTATCAAGAAATGGCAATCCTGGTCTAGATACACATATTCTAGGTTCAGACCAGAAATGATCTCGTTATCAATTAAGTGTTAGTGCATATATTGTTATTTGCATGTTCATCATGCATACCTCTACCTCATTATCCTTCCATTGATTCTTAATTACTGTTTTTTTTTTCTTTACTTGGAAAATCTCTTTAAGCTACATCTTGAATCTACCTTGAGAATTTATTTATTATTCATAAGGTATTCTTAGGATGATTTTTGGCCTTAAAGGGTAAAAAAATTATTTGGCATCGTATTATTAAATCATTATTATTGACAGTCCAGAGTTAATCATTATTGCTCTCTAATATTGTATGCTCAAAATTTCAATTCAAAGTAATGCTCTGTTGTCTATGACCCTAAGTACTTTGTAAGCCACAATGAGCTTTGTCTCATTCACATGGAACCAGAAGACCCTTTATAAAAGGTAGGCGTAAGCTTCTTATTATGCTCATTCTTGGTGCTTTTTGAGATCATACTTAAAGGAGAACCAAACTCCATGCCACTAAGACCAGCATTGGCAATGTAATGTTTATTTTGTTTACACTAAGTGGTGCTCCTGCCGGAGTTATAAATGCATTCTACGTTTTTCTTTATATACTGGATTATAGAATATTCAGAGCTTGGTTTTGTAGTGCGGATAGTGTAATTGACACAAGCAAATTGTGGGAACTTACCATATTCATTGATAACCTTTTCTTAGGATTCTTTTCCAAACATTCTGTTATTACTTGGACCATCCAACGAAGGTGATCCTCTTCGTAGGAGTTTCTGATTATGGGATCCACCAATTCTGAGTAATTCTTCTTTTTAAGTATAGGCTTTGCCTGAAAGGAAAAAGGAAAATATCAACTATGGATGATATCATAAGCAAGAAGTTAGTTTATGGAGAATTAGCTTTTGCATGAGTTAAAAGATAAGAATTTAGATAAATGAGATGAATGAGACCTTTTCTTCAGATATTTTCAACCTCATGCATAAACTTGTAAACAGAAACTCACTACTGATGTGTATTTTGATAATTTGCTAGCTATATGTGGAAATTATGTTGTGTCTTACCCATTCAACAAGGCTTTTATCTTCTGACGTGAAATCCGTAGTCCTTCGCCCAGAGATCAACTCTAAAATAACCACACCAAATGAGTATACATCTATCTTTGATGACAATTTCCCTTTCTCCTGGTATTCTGGTGCTACGTATTCATAATTCTCTTTGTTTTTAGTTTTGTAGGACTTCGATTCGTGTTCTTTCCCAAAGTTGTAATCTCCAATCTAGTTATGTGTTCATGACAAAATATTAAAACTAACTGACATCTCCAACAAATATAATTCAAATTACTCAGGTAGGAGAAATGCACTGGCACAAGGTTGTCAAGTTTCAGGTATGTACCAGTGAATTGAAGTCATGTGTTAGAAGAATATTGCTTGGTTTTATATTGCAATGAACAATGTTATTGTCATGTAAGTACTTGAGGCCTCTGGCAAGGCCCATTATCACTCTTTCCCTTTCTTTCCAGGTCAATGGTCTGGAGCTTTCTTCTGCATAATTTAACAAGTTCCTTTAGTATGAATTTTTTCATGTCTTTTTTCATATATATCAAATTCTAGTATCTATTATTCATATATCAAATTATGCATATACCACATGTCTTACTTGATAGATACTTGTCAAGTGAACCATTGCAAGCATACTCATATACAGTAAACAGGAAAGATTCTGCTGTAGATGAGCCCAATAACATAATCACATTCTTATGTCTAGCTTTGAGGATGGTTTGAATTTCTGACTTCATTTTCTCCCTTACTTGAGTGTTAGTTACATCATGCTGCTTAACCACTACTTTCATTCCACCCTCCAGCTGGCCTCTGAAAGTGAATAGAGCTCCGCTTTGGGAGAGACAGTTCTTCAATGAAAATGCATCTGTGGCTGCTCGGAGTTCTTCATAAGCAAATTCCTTTTGGCACCCAATATTAGGTCGTCTAGTTTTGCACACAGAGCAGAAATTGTACATTGAATTTTCTAAAACACTTTTCTCTTGCTCTCCACCATCCAATATAGCACCACTGAAAATGCCCAGTGTCTGTCCATGATTCTGACTCAGCGGATCATCCATTGGTTGATCAATCATTTCTTCACTCTTTGTTGGATTGCTCAAGTCCCAATTCTCACCATGGAAGAAGTTGTTTGTCTTTTCTTCATGTTTTCTTGGTTGATAAACTATTTCCTGAACATTTGCTTGATCAGTTTTGATCATATTTGTTGTGTTCCCCTCCATCTCAAGGAGCATGCCTTGCTCAGATCTTTCTATTTTATCTATCATTTGAATACTATTTATTGCTGTTCCATCCATGCTCAGGGGATTAGGACTTGTCGGATATATTTTTTCATTGATATTGCTTTGGTCATTCGAGCAACCCTCTTCCTCACAGGGCCTGTTTTGCATCTGGTTCTGTTCACCATCTTCAAGTTTTCCTATCATTAGATTGTTCTTAGTAGCAATAAGGTGTTCAAGAAGATTGATTATACTGAAACATGAATAAAACAAGGCCTGAAGATCCTAATTGAACATTTAAATCATTAAAAATTGAAAGTAGAAACAGCTGGAAGTAGTTATGATTACTATGTGGGCTAAAATCAAATAATGTTCCAGAACTCACTCTTGGGGAAAGCATCAATGTCGAAAAGATGTTTATATTGAACACTTGGTAAACTTTCATCATATGTCTCATGGCTGTTACATGGTATTTCATCTGGAAGATTTAAAGGCCCTCTTAGTCGAAGAATCCGATCATTACTCTTCAATATAGATATACCACAAGAAAGCCTCTGCAGGAAAAAGTCCTCATCTTTCTTCATTTTCCTGTGAAACAAGAATATTTTTTAAACTAATATGAGGTTCTGTTCAGATTATTGATGCAATCAAAGATGTTTTTATTTGATATTTGTACAACTAAGTAGCGTATAAATTTACTTCGCATTTTGAAAATTTTCATTTCAAGTTATACAGATTTTACATTTATTTCAACCTCCTGAATCCTGATTTAAGAATGCTGAGCCAAAAAATGGATTCGGGATTCAGAAGCTAATATTATGCAATCAATTGAAGTACCAAATTTGTTTGAATTTTTGCTGTATGCTACACACAGCATACTTGAAGCTGTAAAAGGAAGCTGAATAATTTAAGAAGCCCAATATAAGAGTTCCATTCTGTAGAAAGATAAGATTTGTATATACTTTATGCTACATGAGTATAAGTGACATCTATGCGTTGGAAATCCTCCCTCAGAATAAAGATACAGCATAACATGCCATATTGAAGTAAAAAATGTCACAAGAAGCTAAAGCAGATATAATTTTTTTTTTCTTGTGTTACTACATAAATTCCACTTCACGTGCTCTTGCTTTAAAAATATAAAACATCTTAATGAATTCAGATTTTCAGTTAGAGTTGGCCAGACCTGTCAAGTATCACCCAAGTTGCCTGTAGGTCTATGGCTACTTCTAAAGCTACATCTTTTAGTGAAGATGCTGTAAACAGCTTTATCTTAAATCCAACCTGCTGATACCATGCATAATTTAATAAATTGCAAAAATAGTAAAGCATGACTGGAATATTATATCATTTTCTGTTAATTATCTCCTGCTACGAACGAAATAAATGAATGGCTTCATCTTAGTTAAATAACTGAATAAACAGTTTACATCATTGGTTGATTTTTATCCATATTTGCTATCAATTATAATATGGAAATTGAGGTTGATGCACAGTCAATTATGCAATATATATTTGAGTAAGTATATATCCCTTAATAAAATTGAAGACAGTGGCAGAATGGTCCACACTTTAGCTATTCATGTCTGAAAAATTTACTTTATTAATGTAAAAAATATAACAAAACCAGTTTATAAGGTGATTGATTATCCTTATTTATCTCTATGGCATCCTTATTCATGTTTAAAATTGACTTTGACACCATAATAAGAACTCATTAAAGTAGTTATAAGGTGAGAATTTCGTCTTTTATATACTTTAAATTCTTCTTATCTCGAGATCTTCAACTTTTCCACTCTCCCCACTTATGTGCCTACCGGAACAGGCTAGTCTAAACGAGTAAGTGACTTCAATACGATGTCAAATTTCCCTTAGTTTTACACCCTTCCTATTATCACATAGAATATAACGATGTCAAACCTCCTATTATCAAATTTCCCATAATTTAACACTAAAGAGCTATTTTGCATTAAATTTCTTAGAGTAATTCCCACCCACTACACAAAAAAGTCACCAGACTAAGGCATAACTTTGATATTTCCTATTGGTAGTTATCAACTTGCAATAAACCATGGATCTTCTTTTTCATCAATATAAACAGTACTGATATTACCTTATTTGATTCATATTGTTTTGCAATCTGAGCCAGTTCCTCGTTGTTCAGGTACTCTTCTTTCTTCTTTGCAAGTTCTTTGTCGATGATTCTCTGGCTTACCCCGACCAACCGGTTATCCACCGTGATTCTGTACCCCACTACAAAAGGAATTGGAGGATAGAAATGATTGATTAGTAAAATTTGCTCAAAAGGGTTGCAATGTTCTTCACCCTGAGCTACTCAAACACTACTTTAAATCCATGGATTTTATTTTTTTCACTTTCTTTAAATTCCAGATTGTCCATTCTTTTTTAATGGTATGCATAACTAGAACTTCTGAAATGACAAGTAATTTCTTAAAAACATCAAATCTTTGAAATAATACGTACTGGGAGTATAAACCTCATGCAGGATTGCAACCAAGGTCACCATATCTTCAGGCTCAAGTGATAAGGCATTTATAATCCAATAAAAAACTCTTAAATTAAGTATTTTAGATGCATCCTGGATCACCACCACATTCTTTGCTGTTGTGGCCATGAATTATGTTTGCTTGATCTCTTTACAACTCAACTTTAGGTGGTAAAAAGGTGTTCAAGTGAATACAAACACAAAAAGAGCCACAAACTTGACATAGCTAGCTACCAATGGCAGTGAAAAATAATGTTGAACAGAACAACTCCCTTAAGAGTTACAGATACAAGTAGAGCTTAGCATATCTTTGATTGAAGATGAATCCATCCATGGTTATAAGGGACATGATGGAGACAAAATGTAAAAACAAAATGAGAAGTAGCATTTCATGTTAACATCTCTCCAGGTAACATTTCTTGCCAATATCGGGTATCGTAAGTAAATGTCCCTCTTTAATGTCACGGATTCCCAGCTAAAACTATGTTTTGGCAAAATCTAAGCTCATTGTACTAAACAACCATTGTCACTTTTTTCTGGTTGTACTCAGACACATGACAAAATTATGACCGAGTTGTTGAAAACAACAAAGAAAATTTCCTTGTTGAGAAACAAAATTACTAAGCCGGCCTAAGGATTGAGCCACTTATATTCCATTCCGATTCAATCATTCACTATGCTTCATCAATTAAAGCCATGGATTCTATGTTTGCATTTTTGTGCATTTGTGTAGGGAACAGACAATGTTCTTTTCTTAACATATAAAAGCCTTGAGAAGTAAAACTAAATTGCTATGGTAATATTTTAATACACGCAAAAACACTGAGCTTTGGCTAACGTGAAATTGTGTCTTTAACTGTGTTTTTAGCTATCATCGTTATCGTTGGTTCCCTCTGGCTCTAGCTAAAATCTATGGGGAGTTATGTTCTAGAAATAATATAATTACAATTTTTTATTAGTGTAATTCGCTTAGTGCTTGACTCAAAAAGTTCCTTGTTGTCTCATTTAAAAAACTAGTTTAGTTCCTATTACTATGTAGCATACCAAAAATAGACCTCGTAAGCTAGGGTAAACTATCGTTTTTATCTCTAAGTGTAAAACCGTCACAATTTCGTTCTTTAGAAATAAAATTTCTGATTTAATTGTAAATCGTGAGATGATTATTTTTTGTAGTAATATATATTGGTAAATTAATCCTAAACGTTATAGTTAAAATAACTGTCAAATTAATGATAGAATAATAAAACTAAATTTGTGTCAAATTGCTCTTAAATATTACACTTTAATAACCACATTGTCAATATAAATTTACATTAAAATGTATTAAGAAATTTAAGTATGGGTCTAAATTTCACATTAAATAAAAAAAATAAAATTAAACAACATATAAAAAGGAATACTTGTGAAGTCATTGTTATAAGATTTTGGATTTTGGGTTGGAGATGATAAAACAATCCTATTACAGATTAGGTGATAATTTGGGAAGATTTAAAATTGCACAATCCAATATCTATTTTGAAGTTTTGTGTTCACTTCAGAATACACATTCTGAAATGTATTTTGAATTTGAAAATGGTTATAGAATTCACAATCTAGAATACATATTTTGAAGGGTAAAAGTAGAAAGTCAATTTTTATAGGGTGCATAATGCAATGGCCCAAGTTCATGTGCCAGTCATGATGGAAGAGGTCTCATGAAGGGTCCAACCATTCAAGCAATAGCCAAACGTATACATGATAAGTAGGATTCAGAAACGACCTAAAATACTATCAACTTGGTCAAACTCATGTCTATAAAAATGTCCAGAAGCTTTATTTTCATTTGTCTTAATTTTTTTAAGATTAACAAATACCTCATATGTGGTTGATACAAGGTTGTAGGCACACCTAGGGTTACGGTTAGGGTTTGTGCACGCGTAGTCTCCTTGCCCATGTGTCAGCATGAGATTGGAGGGCTTTGAAGTGTGTTGCACAAGTTATAAACTGTCTACGTGGTTGCACCTTATTGGAGAGGTTGAAGCTTGCGAATCAAGCTAGGGTTTGAGAATCATGTATAAAAATCTAGGGTTAGGTATGACGTCTCCAAATCTATAAATAGGATAGAGGTGCTGTGTAAATTTCAAGCTTGAATGAATGGTGTTATGTTGCTGAAATTTCCATACTCATTGTTTTTTATCATTCCATGTTTATACAAGCTATTTTACATGTCTTGGTTGAGTTTCCACTATTTATATTGTGTTAGAATTCAAATTAATCGGTTCAAATCAATTGCATGTTCTTGAAATGTTCAAAACAACAACATATAGGTCATTTTGTTAATTGCAGTGAGCTTTTGTAATTTTGTTGTGTTTTCTTCAGTTTTTAATCAGTTCAAATTGTATATAAGTGTTTATTGTTCATTTTTTAATCTATTCCATTCATGACCAAATCATGTGAATCCAAAAATGTCAACAATTATGTGTTTTACGTTAGTATGTTAGGTGTTTGATGAAATGCTAAGTGAAACTACATAGATCAACAAGTGTTTGTTGAATCTATCAAATAACTTGTGTACTTTGGTGCTATTCTCTTTATGATTTTGATTTCATGCACTTCCTATTAGATTATTAGTAAGTCTCTTAGAGTTAGGAAATCTATTATATCTAGTTGTTCTGTTCAAATTTTGTAAAATTTTCATAGGTTTCCTTCTATTATCATAAATTGTTTGATGAAAGTTCATAGGTTTCATGATTTGAGTGGTTTGGGTAAGAAAATAAATTATTTTAAAAAATTAAATATTTTGTAAATGATAACAGAATAAGGTGAAGGATCGATAATATGAATATTGCTAGGATTAGAGTTCACCATACTCACTCTCATGCATAAAAACAATTCTTTCCCGACTAATGTTTGTCGCAACTGGGATCACGACAGGGACGACGATAAAAAGAGAAAATAATGATTGAAAATAGTTAAGGAATCATAATTATAGTTTATTATGAAAAAATTTGAAGATAAGTAAATTGTCTATGAAATTGGATTTAGGGTCGGGGAGTCGGTTACGTTTGGGAAAGGTATTAAAACTTCCACAACACCTGTTTTAAGACGGTACCTTTAATCAAATGAGAAATATTTATTTTTTCCAAAAGAGAAACAAAAATGCAAATAAAAACAAAGAATTTTTTTTTTTTATTTTTGGGGTCTGACAAGGATTTGACTTTACTCCTACGTATTTCCATACATGATGAAAAATGAGGGTTTATGCAGTTCTAGTTTGAAAATTGTTTGTTCAAGTGTTTGATATTTTTTAACTTTTGAAAATTTAATATTTTTATATTTATGAAAATTTTAATATTTTTTAAGAATTTATAAAATTTAGAGTTACACATAGTGTGAGCAACTATTTATGATATTCTTAACAAATCATACAGTTAAGTAGAGAAGTGTAAATCATTCACCGATACCATTGACCGTTTATGTGAATTTTATTTGAAAGAGCAATTTTTTTAATTTTTAAGAAAATTATTTCGTATTAAATATCACTTAACATAGGTGGCCAATTTGATATTTAAACGAATTAGTATTTTAACTATCGAATGAAATTTTTCTAAATTAAATACCGTGTGATGTGTACAATCATTTGAATATTTAATCAAATTATTTTAGTAAAGCATAAGAAGAAATTTATTCTTTTAAAACAAAAATCTGATGTATGTATGAAAGAAGGATTTTGGGTCAACTATCTCTTTTATTAATTATTGGTATAAGGACACATGACATTCTGGAATGGATGGGCCCAAACAGAGTGACCCCAACACTCTGAATGCAACCTGTTAGGAATTTGGGTATATAAAAATGCATTGATTCATTGGTTCAACGTGTAAGTGTCGAACTTTCTGCAAAAACTAAAAATAAGAAAACCAAAAGAGTGTAAAAAACAAAGAAGATGGAAGATTACATACACATTGCAATAAAGCAAACACAAATAGCTACTCAAAATTTTCTCTCTCTCTCTTTTTTTTTAACAACAAAAGCATAGCCTTATTCTTTATCAAACCTAAAATAGCTAGGAGGACCTTAATTCAAACGAAAATCGAAACCTCAAAATCGCAAATAAACTAGAGATGAGGGAGGTACCGGAGATCCACCACTGGTTGTCGTTGAAATGCTCAAACTCGTTCCTGCACTTCACCTTCTCATCCTTCTCGAGCAGTACCACCTTAGTCTTCTCTTAGAGGGTGATGGCAAAAGAGGTTAGTGTTGACGAGGTGGAATGTGAAGGGTGATGGAGAAGAATTTTCTTGTTATAGGAAAGGTTAAGAAGGTTGGGATGAGGCTTCAAGTAAAGAGGAGGGCTTGAAAGATGTATGTGTGGAGAATGAAGTGGACGCAAAAAGTGTGAAGGTTAGGTGCCTTTGTGTACCTAACAACCTTTTTTTAAAGAGTGTGAGAGAGTGTAGGTAAGGGAATGTGGAACAAAAAAAAGTGAATGAGGGAAAAAGTGAGGGTGCAAGTGCAAATATGATTTATGCAGTATGAGATGCAAAGTTACTCAAATCTAATTTAAATTTAATAGATTTATACATCATTAATTGGTCAAGCTATATTATCTTTATGTTTGTTTGATATTGTACAGACGAAAAATAAATCCCCCCTATTCTTGCAAGAGACCGGCTGACTCCAGCAATAACAATGTCTTCTGCTGACTGCTCTTCGATCGCTCCTTTATACGTTGTTTGATCGCTCCAGCTACTCCAATATCCACCATCCCTGGAGGGAGGTCCTGCAGGCACTTCGACGCTCAAGTCAGTTTAGGGTAAGAGTGTGCAAGGGATATAAGTCAGAGTTTAGAAGTACCTTATTAGTGGTGAATGAACTCATATTTATAGGCGTTATAATGGGCCTCAGAGGTTCACGTCCATTGGGCCTGGGCTTAGAAAAAAACCCAGTCTGTTATGATTTTATATGATTCAGTTAATATTTACTGTACTCACCTTGTACCTACCTAGCGAATCTTACAAATTGAATTTTCACGTGTTAGGTGGTTACTTAGCCTTGCTTGCTTATGCCAAATAGCGTAAGTTACCTTTCTCTGACTGGACGGCCGACAAGTAGCTGGTTGGTCGGATGCCTACAAGGGCTGGTTAAGCATAGTAGATGTAATTGATTCCTGTATATGGTCGGTCGTATAGTACATAGGTCGGCCATATAGTATATAGGCCCTCCAAGTCCTTGAGGGCACTAAGTGGCCGAAAAGGATTTTAATGGTGCGACCTTTTCTGACCGTCTGAAAGTGGTTGTTAAGGTTTGACATCTTCCACCGACCACCAAAAGATGCTTCAACGTTAATTCAACGTGACAGGTCACTAGATCTTAGTCGTTGAGGAGTGCTTGATTGTACAATTAGTGAGCGACCGCGTCATCTATAGGTTTTGGCTATAAATAGCCCGCAACCCCTCCACATTTCACGTCGTTTTCATCCATCAAGCTGAGAAGCTCCGATGAGTTTGTGGTCATCCACTTCTGATTTGAAGGTAATCATGGCTTCCTTCTCTATACATTCTTATTCTACTTCCCAGTCTTCCGGTGGGCAAGATGCTTCCACAGGCCATAGGTATATGACCGATCAGGAGATTGGTCTTGTCGGGGGGTCTTCCAGTAGTTCTAGTATCAGCAGCTCAACTAGTGAGTCAGCCGAATCCGAGAGGGTGATGTTAGATGACCGGGTAGAAATGCCGGCTCCCAGTGGCAATACGGAGGATGTTGAGCAAACAAACCCTCCTGATAACAATTGGGTAGTGACCGATGTTAGTACTACATACTCCAAGTATAGGAGGGCCGCTTTGTTGGAGCTAGTGAAGGCCCTCCTCAAGTATTGATTTGATGAAGAAATTACTTGAAGACACTAGATTCTAGGTTTGGGGTAGTTCTTACTTGGATTAGGTCTCTCATGCATTAGTTTGTGTCAATCTATCAATTGCTTGCATTGCTCTTACTCAAGCTTAATTGAAAATATCATTTTCAAAACGTTTTAGAAAGTATAAGTGCTACAGAGAAAATTCAACATGTTAAATTTCAGAAACAACCTGTTAAATTTTTAACAGATTGGGCTAGCACGTGTTTAAAAGCCTGCAACGCACATTTTCTAATAGATTTTCAATTTCAAAAAGGTTTTTCACTCATTTTCAAAAGATTTCAAGAGAGTTTCTTGGAGAGAAAACCCATAGTGAGAACGGATTGCCATTGTTTTCCAAAAAATCATAATGATTTCTCACATTTGAAGAAGAGCAAAGCTTTGTCTTGATTGATTTGCGTGGCAGCTGCATTCTTGTGAAGATAAGTCTTCTTCCTTGGTGCTTTTGGTTGTGTTTCGCTGCTGCATAAGTGAATTTTTGAATTGTATTGTGTTCTTGATTAGGTTCTTGGTTGGGTAGTGCTTAATACGTGTGTTTAAGCATTGCAATTGGGAGAAACTTGTAATTGACTTGTTGTATTGTGGTGTTTGCATTCAAATTTGTAGTGGTGTACTGTATTTGCACTAAGAGTGTGCATCTTGTGCGGTGGGGGCTGCCGACCGCTCCGTCTACTAAGCGGTCTATATTGGGTAGAGGGTATGCATCTTTTGGCAAGCCTTGTTCAAGTTCGTGTAGTCAACGCACATCCACCACTGTCTTTTGCTCTTTTTTACCAATACCACATTAGCTAACCATGTGGTGAATTGGACCTCTTCTTCTGAGCCACTGGCTGAGCCTCTTTGCATATGGATAATTTGTGGGACATCACCCGAGGATTAATGCCTAACATGTCTTCGGCCGTCCAGGCAAATAGGTTCTTGTTTTTCGTCAATAATTGTTACATCTTTTGTGCTTCATCTTTCGTCATGCTTCCTCCTAACTAAGTGTTCCGACTTTCTCCCGCCAACAGCCATTCGGTAACATCGTTACTTGGCTTCATTTTGACTTAGTCATTAACCCTAGGGTCAAGGTTTGTCAATGCTACCATTCTTTGGTTGACGTTTCTCTTTACTGTTGTCTCAGTCGGTGTCAACCTTAGACTGGCTACATAACATTCTCACGCCGTTCTCTGATCGGCATGAATAGTCGCCACACCTCCCCTTTCAGCCAAAAACTTCATAGCAAGGTGTTGTGTAGAAGTTATAGTGCCTAGCTTGTTCAAGGACGGTCGCCCTAATAGCGTATTATAGGATGTGTTGACATCTACCACCACATACCTAACAAATAAGGTCTTGTATCCTCGGCAAGGTTCACCGAACCTTGTGTGCAGGTCAATGTAACCTTTGGTATCCACTCGCTCACTTGAAAATCCCACTATTTGTTCATCCAAAGGGATTATTTCACTTTCATCCAGCCCCATCTTCTTGAACGTCCTTCAGTAAAGGACATCTACCGAACTCCCTTGATCTACCACCATTTTTCTTATGTCAAAGTTTTCTAAGTCAACGGTGATGACCATTGGATCATCTTACCGAGTGTCAATCCCTCTAAAGTCATGGGCAGTGAAAATGATATCCAGCATACTTCGACGTACCCTTCAACTAATCATGTGTACACTTTTGATGTCCGCGAATGGTCATGGCCTGAGCGCAGTGATCAAATACTTAAGGTGACTTGGCCGAATCTAGCCATAAACGCCTTTAAAGACTCTCCTTTATCTTGTCGGATATTCACTAACGCGACGGACATCATTTGATAAGGCTTACTGGTTGCAAACTAGGCTACAGACTTGGCCTTCATGGTCGCAAAGGAGTCTATCGACCCCAGGGGTAATCGGGTAAACCAACTGAGCGCGACCCCTTTTAGAGAAGTTGGAAAGACTTTACAATATATGTATCCGTCCGTAGTAAATAAAGTTAATTGAGAGAATATGCATCGATATGCTCGTCTGGATCTGTCGAGTCGTCGTATCTATCCAACATGGGATTTTTACAATTGGGAAGCAGCTTAGTTTCCAGTATTTCGGTTGTAAAAGGAAATTGTTTAGATGAGTCGTCAACAAGACATGACATCTTGTCTCGCTCTTTATGACTAGGAACTTCCCTCCGACGTTCATGTCGGGATTTCTCTCTCTGGACATCGGGCTATGGCCCTTCTTTTCGGTCATTCGCCTTGGGTTCTTCCCTTCGATCCTCCTGTCGAGAGCTTTCTCCTTCCACGTGCATTCCCCTGTTATTTCGCTCTTGCTCCATTCTTTTGAGCCTTTGCCTTAACCTTTCATTTTCTTCGCAAAGGGCATCAAATGCGCCGATGTGACACATCCGATCTTTCTCACTCAACTTCCTCATCATCTCAAACTCCCTTCTCATTTCAACCCGTATGGCCGAGGAGTTCTCTTCCTGGTCATTCTGCTAGTTGTCGTGGTTCCTAGTTGTCACCATTGTTGCTAAGTCAATCTCGGCCCCACGGTGGGCGCCAAAATGTTCTTGCAAGAGACCGGCTGACTCCAGCAACAACAATGTCTTCCGCCAACTGCTCTTCGGTCGCTCCAACTTCTCCAATATCCACCGTCCCGGGAGGGGGGTCCTGTAGGTACTTCAACGCTAAAGTCAGTTTAGGGTAAGAGTATGCAGGAGATATAAGTCAGAGTTTAGAAGTACCTTATTAGTGGTGAATAAACTCATATTTATAGGCATTATAATGGGCCTCAGAGGTTCAGGTCCATTGGGCCTGGGCTTAGAATAAGACCCAATCTGTTATGATTTCATTGATTTGGTTAATATTATTGTGCTCACCTTGTACCTACCTAGAAAATCTTACAAATGGAATTGTTACGTGTCAGGTGGTTACTTAGCCTTGCTTGCTTATGCCAAATAGCGTAAGTTACCTTTCTCCGACTGGACGACCAACAAGTAGTCTGTCAGTCAGATGCCTACAAGGACTGGTCAAGTATAATAGATGTAATTGATTCCTATATATGGTCGGTCGTATAGTACATAGGTCAGCTGTATAGTACACTCTCACATCTAACTTAATGTTTTAAAAGATGTTTGTGATCATTCAATGATTTATCAGCAATGGAGACTAATGTCTACATGCAGGATCTTTCAAACACTGATTAACAAAGAGATATTCAAGAAAAAGCAGGTGATGATAGTTGACCTTGATCCAATGTCCAAAAAAAAAACATTCAAAGTGAAAGTAAAAATTTAACGATATTTTTGTTAAACAATTAAATTACAATTTTCCAATTTGTTATTTTTACAATTTTAAAATTTAGTTTTATCGCTATATTAATTATTCGTCGGTTTTTACTTTTATTACTAAATTTATAACATAAAATAATTTTTTAATAATTATTTTAAAAATTTTACATTCTCAATGTATTATTTAAAATCTTTAATACACTACAAAAAAAACATTGGATTTACCTACGGAGGCCAAAATCCGTAGGTAATGACCAAAATCAGCGGGTAATCAGTCATTACCCACGGGTCAAAATCCGTAGGTAATGAGATCGTACGTAAATTTCTCACGTTCGTGGGTATAAGTTTATATTACCCACTAATATTGATCCGTGGGTAACATCATAATTTTTTTTATTATTTATGATTATCAAGATTATTTTTATAACCTTCTAATTGTCTCATTATTTATTAATGATATATTATTTTATATCCTTCTACTTATCTCATTATTTATTATTATTGTTATTATTTATCATTATTCTTATTATTTAAGATTATTGTTAATATTATCACAAATATTAATAAAATTACTACCAAACTGCAATCAGGAAGAGTTGGACCTTTCAATGTTGAAGGGAGCCTTGGACCACTACGCCAGACAATCTATATGATAATATTATGATTATTATTATTATTCTTATTATGATTATATTTATGATTATGATTGTTAATATTATTAATAACATTATTATTATTATTATTATTATTATTATTATTATCATTTTTATTAAAAATGATAATAATAATATTAATAATAATATAAATAATATCAATAATAATAATAATAATATTGATAAAAACAATATTAATAAGATTCATAATAACAATAATAAATTAATAAAATTTAAAATACTAATATTATTAAAAATATTAATACGGGTAATAAAAATAACATTAATAATAATATTAGAAACAAGAATATAAATGTTAACATTATTGATAATATTATTATTAAGTATTATTATAATAATAATAATATCACAAATATTTTTAATATAACTGAAAATAATATAAAAAATATATTAATAATATTAAAACTATTTTTCATATAAATATAAATAATGTTGATAATAATATAGTAATATTAAAAATATTATTAATGTAAATATAAATAATATTAATAGAAGTATTAATAATATTTCGTATATTAAAAAACATATAATAATAACGTTAATATAAATAATAACAATAATGTTATCAATAACATTAATAATATTTTATGTATAAATATTAATAATATTAAAAACTTTAAAAATATTAAAAACAACATTAATAATTTGAAAAAAAATATAATACTGATAATAATAATAATTATAATTTTAAATGAGTGGAAAGCCTGCGTCCAAAGAACAATATGGCCTCCCACTGGGCTCACAAAAATCAAATAATACTCTTTTAGAAAATAAAGCCTCTTCGTCAATTTCTCTTAGACCACAAATATCCTCACAAAACTCTGATATTACTCTAGCCAACATTCTAAAGTCACCAACACCTGTACATACTAATAGATATACTCCTTTACAATATACCAATATCTTAGTTAGACCTAAAGATTTTACCACAACCTCTTCTAAATTATTAACCCTTACACCCTCTCAAAATCTTTCTACAAAAAACCTAAAACCTCAAAGCTCTATAGGAGAATACATAGACAAACCTGAAACCTTACCAGTAATAATTCTAGAAAAAGAATGGATAAAAGAAAGTCCTCACCAAACCGTAAAAGAATTATTCCCTACTACTTTCCATTACCTACCAATAGACCTCACCAAAACCAGAACTTTTTACGAATTCATCCTGGTAGACACAGATTCTGCAGAAATATCTCATAACCCAGACAAAGAAGGATTTAACATGTCAAATGACAATGCCAGCTACTGCCTATAAAACAAAAGGATGTAGCGACAAGGCTGCCGCTATAGCCATAGTACAAGGATTCACTGGTCAGTTAAAAGGCTGGTGGGATAATTTATGCACAGAACATGATAAATTAGTAATAATTAATAGCGTTAAACCAGAAACAAATCAAGAAGATGCAGTATCAACATTAATTTACTCCATAATACAAAACTTTGTAGGAGATCCCAATATATTTAAAGAAAGATCAACAAATCAATTAGCAAACTTGTAATGTCCAACCATGTCAGACTATAGATGGTATAAAGATACATTTTTATCAAAAGTAACTTTAAGAGAAGACGGGTTTGCTGGATTTTGGAAAGAAAGATTCCTTGCCGGCTTACCTAAATTATTTGCAGAAAAAGTAAAGTTAAACTTAGAACAACATTATGGGAAACCTATAAAGTATGATATATTAACTTATGCTCAAATACATAACATAGTGGTAGATACAGGAATACAGGTATGTACTGACTTCAAATTACAAAATAAACTTAGAAAAGAAAGTATGATAAATAAAAAAGAATTAGGAACATTTTGTCATCAATATGGTATGGAACCTATTAGAGCACCTAGTGCTAAGAAAAAGAAAATAATTAAAAAACAGAATAAGGTAGAAAAGAAAACATATAAAAAACCGGTTTAAGTAATGCAAAAAAGATGATAAAAACTTACATGTATGCAGAGGAAGGTAACAATAATGAAAATATAAAAGAAATGCAGTAAAAACTTACATAGGAACAAGCATGGATTGAAAACATCTACAAAGTTTTTTAGAAAGAGAAAGAGAGAACATGTTACAAGATTACAGTCTTCGAACTCATGCCTTCAACTCTAGAGAAGGCTTCTTTATATAGACAATTCTAGCTACTATAAGACAAAATACAAATAGTGCTACATTATTACTTTACTATACAACTTTTGACTTTGGTGCCTAACTTTTATTAGTGGGAACACTATTCTAAGATTCTTCATGAGTGCTTCCACTGTTTTGAACTGTTCTTGGATGCCTTATTGAGTGCTTCTACTGTTTTGAACTGTTCTTGGATGCCTTCTTGAGTGCTTCTACTGTTTTTGCTTTATTAGTCATAGTACATATCTTCATTTTGTAGATACGGATTTGATTGAGAGGACCCTTCTTCAGAGTTATCTTTAGCTGAACCGTGTAGTGAAATAGCTTTTTCCAGAGTCTTCTCAAACTCTTCTTTTGATGATGCTGAAGCTAGAGCAGCCATTATCTTTTGTTTATTGGATAAGAACAATGATTCTTTATTAAGGGATGAAACTTCTTGCTTTGAAATTGGGTCATGAGTTAACCATTCTTGAATTTTTCTTATGCAAACAACATCAGTATTGAATTTTTTTCACCATTTTATTCGGATCTGTCTGGATAACATTTTTATATCTGTTCCTTCGTATGGAGTAATAATAAGATAATTCCAAGATAATATCCAAGTAATAGCTTGTGAGGCTACAAAAGAGATTAGCCTATAACCTGATACAAATGTGGACTTTTCTCGGAAATATGTATATACTTCTGTAATTTTTTCTGGGAATATTGTGGGTAATGGACCGAAGTCTTTAAACCATTTGATAAACCATTTAGGAAATTTTAATGATATTCCTTTTTTAAACCATATGAACCAGGAGTGTCTTTCTGGGTATAGATATAAGACATTTGTCCATGATTCAATATAATCATAATAAGAATAGTTTTGAGGGGTGAAATTTCTAGAGAATGACTTGGTTTCATGAGGTGGTTGATTCCATTCTTGTGGGGTTATGATATGGAGGATTTTTATTTTTGAGTAAATTATGTTTCCTTCTTTGTCTGGGTTATGAGATATTTCTGCAGAATCTGTGTCTACTAGGATGAATTCGTAAAAAGTTCTGGTTTTGGTGAGGTCTATTGGTAGGTAATGGAAAGTAGTAGGGAATAATTCTTTTGCGGTTTGGTGAGGACTTTCTTTTATCCATTCTTTTTCTAGAATTATTACTGGTAAGGTTTCAGGTTTGTCTATGTATTCTCCTATAGAGCTTTGAGGTTTTAGGTTTTTTGTAGAAAGATTTTGAGAGGGTGTAAGGGTTAATAATTTAGAAGAGGTTGTGGTAAAATCTTTAGGTCCAACTAAGATATAGGTATATTGTAAAGGGGTATATCTATTAGCATGTACAGGTGTTGGTGACTTTAGAATGTTGGCTAGAGTAATATCAGAGTTTTGTGAGGGTATTTGTGGTCTAAGAGAAATTGACGAAGAGACTTTATTTTCTAAAAGAGTATTATTTGATTTTTGTGACCCCAGTGGGGGCCATATTGTTCTTTGGACGCAGGCTTTCCACTCATTCTGAGGCCTGTAGAAATTCTCTGGTCAGAAAATCTGGAAGACAGTTTTTCTCTCCTTTAATATGTTCAATTTCAAAATCGAAACAAGATAATAAGGCTTGCCATCTGGCAAAAATATGCTTTGAAACCAAGTTTTGAACATCTTTTGTTAAAACACCTGATGCAATCTCTTATAACAACTTTATTATTATTTGTAATATACTTAAATATATGTTGTAATCTCTTATAACAACTTTATTATTATTTGTAAATATACTTAAATATATGATGCAATCTCTTATAACAACTTTATTATTATTTGTAATATACTTCATAACAAATTTTATTACGTTATAACATTAATCAAGTTTGCCATGCAATTAAGCTTTTAAGTTATTTAGTATATCTTATTTTATATAATTAAAATTTAATATAAATATGAACAATTAACTTTGAATTTATATTATGATAAAAGAATTTAGAAGAAGTAACTATTTATTAACAATCTATTTTGATTTAAAATTATAATAAATAATTGTTAATATGATAAGATGTTATTCTAGTATTATTAGTTTTTGAAAATATTATTCTTAATTCTAGTATAATTTATTATTCTTAATTTTTAACTTTTAATTTTATTAATATTTATAATTTTATCAAATTTGTTTATTTATTTAGCATAAAACATATATTAAAAAAATATTTATTTTACATTAATTTTATTAATTATTTTAATATTCTTATTTTAATATAAATTTATTGTTTCAAAATAAAAGAATAAATATTTTTATATTTTATTTAATTGTAATTAAATTAATTTTTATTTAGTTATAAAAGTAATTTTTTTTTGCAAATCTCTTATTCTAGCGTGTGGAAAGTTTAAAGCAAAATATTTTTTTAATAAATTTTAATTTCCTTTTTCCGTATTTTATCAATTTCCTTTTATTTCCGTATTTGAGACAAATGTTTACGTCCAAACAATGTATTAAATTTTTTATTCAATTTAAAAAGTGTTATATATTATTATAAGCTTTTTTTTTAACGTAATTTTAAAATATATTTTTATGATGAAATTTTAATTTAGTGCATTTTATATATCGAAAAATATTTTCACATTAAATTTTAGTTATATGGAATTAAGATTTAACAAACATATATGTATAGATATATATAAAAATAAATAAAATTTGAATATTTGTCATGCACAAAATAAAGAGTTTTTTTATATAATTGAAAATTATAACGAAACAATATTTGAGAAATATGTATATTGTTGTGTTTTGGGAACAAAAATAGGAGGAGATATGTATGAAGAGAAAATATTGTTATTACTTTTTTTCTTTATGAGCCATCAATAGCTTACATTTATAATGTTTGCAGAAAAGAAAAAAAAATCTGAGTGAAATAACTCCTACAAATTAAAATCTTAACGTCTACGAAATAATTAAGAGTGAATATTCTAACAATTAAGAGCAAATATTTTAATTAAATGTTAGTACCAAGGCTAAGCATGTGATTTGATGAAGTTAATATTGTGAGCACCAAGGCTTAGCATGTAAAGCTGATGAAGACTGCCTCATGAAGAATCTTTTGGAACCAACCTGGACTAGAATTGTGCAAGTGAAGACTTTGTGCCAACATGAAGATGGTTGGGTGATTAGGTCTTGGTCCTTAGTTGGATTTGTGTGTTGGTGATTTGCTTAGTCCTTAATCACTAGTGGCATGGTTCATCACTTCTGAGGTGCTAAAAAGATTCACAAATATTTTTATTAAAACTATTTTTAATAAAAATAACCCAAACTGTTTTTGCTGGAAAAAGGTTTGTCAATCAATTGATTATCTAAAACAATCGATTGAATGTGACAGTTATTTCTGTTACAACTGAAACCTTTGACTGGGTCAAACTAATAGTCAAATTCAATCGATTGAATGATTTGTTCAATTAATTGAATTGTGACAACTAAGCTGTTTTTAAAACTGATTTGGGTATTTAAAGGAATGCGAACTATCATTTTCAGTTAACAAAAACTTTCGAAAAGCCTTCCTTGAGATTTCCTAAGTGAGATAGAGCGCCCCTTTTGTGCGATCATCATTTTGGCAAAGCTTTTCAAATCAAGAAACCTCCAAGAACATGAATCTTTAAAGCATCCTTGAAGTGAGGTTCTTGCTACTTTGGTTCTGGACCAAAGCTAAGTCTTCTACACCTGATCTTCATTCTTTGTAATCTGTTTTGTGTAGAAGTACTCTGTGATCTCTTCTAATCCTATTGATCTGTAATCTGTTTGTTGTTTTCAATTACTGGGTCTGTAATTGAGTTGGTGCAGTGGGTTTCTACACTGGTCTCGCATCTGCTGAGGGGTTCAGTAGAGGGTGAGTGCTGCGGGGAGCAGTGTTGCTTGCGGATTGCAAGTGTTGTGGTGCAGTGGGTTTCTGCACTGGTTACACACTAGCTGAGGGGTTCAGTGAGGTGTGGATTTACTGTTGGGAGCAGTTTGTAACTTGTTGGGAGCAAGGGTTGTAAACTGATCTTGTGATTTGTTTAGTGGAAATCTTTGCTAGTTTGCAAAGGACTGAACGTAGCCCTTGTGGAATGGTGAACCAAGATAAAAATTCTGTGTTCTTGCTTTTCTCCCTACTCTTCTTGATTTCTTTTATTCAACTGCTGCCATCATTTAAATTGACTGGATTAAAATCTGATCATATAGTTGATTATATTCTGAACATCTGTTTTCATATATATGAATCAACTGTATTTTTGGATTGTTTTTAGTCTACTGGATTGTGTTTAATCATATTGAATCTGGGTTAAAACATTTCTAAACTGAAACTGTTTTTCTGGGTTTATAATCAATAATTTTCGCTGTGCACAATTGATTGTTTACTGGACAGTCCAGATTTACACGAGTTAATTGATTGAATTAAGAATTTTCATTCTCTACTTCAAGAACAAATCAGATTTGTGAAAAGTTTTTGAAAGTTTAACTCAACCCCCTCTTGAACTCGGTCTAAACCTTATTTTACATTAAAGACATATTCAGAAACGGAAACAAATTAATGTGCAGTTTCAAAAGCAAATTCCCAACACTCCTCCTTGATTTTGGAACTGTAAACTCCAATCTTCTTTCTTATGAATTCAAACTTGTTGAATGGTAGTGGCTTGGTAAACAAATGGTTTTAAGTTTTGCAATATCCTGAAGTACTCTTCATATCTTCCAAGGAACCACCCCAATCAATATCAGAATATCCAACAAACTTTGCTTTATTTTTGTTAATTGAACCATTATATACAACAATTACCTTTCTATCTAGAGGTATGTCAACAAGAGTGTTGTTCTTCTCAATCATATATAACTCCTCCTCCTCCTCATCTTTTTTCCACTTTAGGTGATTGAGAGCTTCCTCATGGCCAGTAGGTTCAATAACATCCATATTACATCTTTGATATATGTCAGAGAGGGATCTATTACCTCTCACAGGATGATCATCCATATTTTCATCAGAACCTACTTGCTCAGTTATTTTTGGAACAACATCAAGGCCTTTAATCTCTTTCACAATCAATTCTTTAGAAACTTTAACATCATCACGAGAATCCAATCCATGATTTTCCATTACTGGCTTCCCATGATTTTCTACTGCAAGCTTCCTAGACTACTTTCTTTTTTGCCAAATCTGTCCCGAATTAACTACAGAAGAGTAAGCAAGATCTGTTTGCAAGTTTACCGAGAAGTTTTTGCCCTTCATCTTTGTTGACATCAATTTAATGCCAGTTGTATCAAAGACTTCACAAGTTTTATCTTTGAACACAACAACATAGCCTTTCTCTAAAAGCTGTCCAACACTTAGTAGATTTTGATTAATTTTAGGGACATATAGAACATCAGAGATTATTTTTGTACCTGAGCCAGCATCAATGGCAATATCACCTATTCCTTTGACCTCAATATAGTCTCCATTCCCAATTTTGACTTTTGAAGAGTGGGTTTTGTCAAGCTTTACAAACATGTCTTTATCATGTGTCATGTGATGAGTGCATCCACTATCAATCAACCATGTTTCATTAGTAATGTCACTAGCAAAGCAAGTCGCCACAAAAAGAAGCTCCTCCTCCTTGTCATCAGTCTCTTGAGCAATTTGCACCTCTTGTTGCTTTCTTTTGCATACGTTCTCCACATGATCCTTTTGATTGCAAGATCTACACACCACATCTGGTCTCCACCAACATTTCCAAAGTGGATGATTAGTTTTCTTGCAGTGTTGACATGATGAGTACTTCTCCTTCTCATCATTGTCATCCTCATCACTTTTCTTCTCATTTTTCCAGCCTTTCTTCTTTGCTTTGTAACTCGACTGTGACCTTGCTAGAAAAACTCCTTCAGCAGTATTCGACTCTTCTCTCAACAACTCTTTTCTCAACAATCTTCTCTGCTCTTGGATTTGTAGAGAGTTCATCAACTCAGTTAGTGAAATCATTGTGAGATCTCTTGAATCTTCAAGTGATGAGATCTTTGCTTCAAACCTTTCTAGAAGACTCACCAACACTTTTTCTACTATCCTTCTATCAGGTAAATTTTCACGTAATAGTCGGATTTTGTTGACCACTGCCAAGAGCCTATCAAAATATTCTTTGATGGTCTCGGCCCTCTTCATTCTCAGTATCTCAAATTCTCTTCTGAGATTGAGAACATGCATCTGCCGAGTTCTTTCATTCCCTTGAAACGCCTCTTGGAGAGTGTTCCAAGCTTCTTTAGCTATTTCACAGGACATAATTCTAGTGAATACAACATCAGAAACAACAGAGTGAATACAGGTCTTGGCCTTCACTCTTCTTATTACTTCATCATTGTAATTTCTGATTTGAGCTACAGTTGGATCTTCTTGTAGCGGTTGAATTTCAGACATCACAACATCCAACAAACCACTTGCTTCTAGATAAGACTTCATTTTGACAGACCATATTTGATAGTTTTCTCCGAAGAAAACCGGAGGTGCTGCCATGAAGTTTCCGACCATGGGTGACATTTTTTTTTCTCAAAAAGGTTCCTCACTGGTTTCCCTCTGTTGTTTTTCCTCGTGGTCTCACACAGGCCCTAAGAACTAAGAGCTCAAATACCAATTGTTGTGATTTTGGGAATAGGAAGAGATATGCATGAAGAGAAAATATTGTTATTGCTTTTTTTCTTTCTGAACCATCAATAGCTTACATTTATAATGTTTGCAGAAAAGAAAAAAATCTGAGTGAAATAAATCCTACAAATTAAAATCTTAACATCTACAAAATAATTAAGAGTAAATATTCTAACAATTAAGAGCAAATATTCTAATTAAAGACATATTCAGAAACAGAAACAAATCAATGTGCAGTTTCAAAAACAAATTCCCAACATATACGTGCTTAACATGCATAATTATACAACATCAATTGAACGAAGTTGATAAAAAAATTAAATGCAGAAACTTATACTTTGTATTCATGTTTTAAGTTCAAGCTCCAAACAACAAAATAAAAATGAAAATCTTATGACAGAGCCTTTCATTCAACTGTGACAACCATAATGTATAAATTGATTCATTTGAGCAAGTATGTTAGTTGATTAAAATATGACATTTGTTGTTGTAGGTGAATATTTTGCATGGAGAAATCCTGAAGAGGAGGAGTGTATAACTGTGGATGAACAATAGCAAGAATGTCTGAGTTTGAATCTTGTAAAGTTATATCGTGAATACTTTTTCTCTTCCTCTGCGATGACAACATCTTCTTACCTTAGAAATATTTTTGGGCGTGACTAGCCAATTGAGACGGTGTTCTGGTTACAACAATTTCTTCTGAAATCTTTTTCCAATTTACTCCATACATTTCGAGGCCAACAAGAAACAACCTACGAACAAAAAAAACTTACAAAATCTTAATACCTAAACGTAAAGTTATAAATTAAAAACGAAAATAAATAAAATAATAAGATGTACTTGTGTTCTTGAACGCTCCAAGTCTTCCTTGGTTGGCATTGTCTACGCGGTGCCACCGGAGAATCATTGTTCTGGTCTTTGGGGTTTGGTTAGTTGTTGGGTAACTGGCTCGCACCCGACTCAACATAAGCAACGTTTCTATTAAGTTTTGTGGGTAACTGAGTCAGACTCGACTCAACAGGAAGGACGTTTGCATTGACTTGTGTGAGAGGATAATCAAGAAAGCTTTCTTGAAGTAATGGTTGATATAGTATGTTGTTAAGTTCTCCTTGGTTGTTTTCAAGCATTTGTTCGAGCATTTGACCAAACATTTCATCATTCAATGCACTCTCCCATCCATTTCCTCCAAAATTACTCATTCTTTCTATCTTCTTTGCAAATTCGATTAAAATTTGACTCTAACAAAATCAAATTCTCTCCTTCTCTACTACTTTTATAAGATGAAGTTCTCTCGCTACTTTTATAAGCTTCAACTAGGACTTATTTCTAATTATGATGATGGTCATGTACAATATATGATGCAATCTCTTATAACAACTTTATTATTATTTGTAATATACTTAAATATATGATGCAATATCTTATAACAACTTTATTATTATTTGTAATATACTTAAAATATACGATGTAATCTCTTCTAACAACTTTATTATTATTTGTAAATATACTTGAATGTATGATGCAATCTCTTATATCAACCTTATTATTATTTGTAATATACTTGATAACAAATTTTATTACGTTATAACATTAATAAGTTTGCCATGCAATTAAGCTTTTAAGTTATTTAGTATATCTTATTTTATATAATTAAAATTTATTATAAATATAAACAATTAACTTTAAATTTATATTATGATAAAAGAATTTAAAAGATGTAACTATTTATTAACAATCTATTTTGATTTAAAATTATAATAAATGATTGTTAATATGATAAGATGTTATTCTAGTATTATTAGTTTTTGAAAAATAATTATATTTACTTTAAAAATAAATATTAAAAGTAATATATAATAAATATAAAATATTAAAAAATCCTAAAAATATTATTTTGATATATATATATATATATATATATATATATATATATATATATATATATATTTATATATATAT
>Ga0209489_101778_pt1 | contig 44258 bp, 19 predicted proteins | sample SiratrowhiteBW_FD_187527 | JGI IMG/M metagenome (GOLD analysis project Ga0209489, IMG submission 187527) | Root nodule microbial communities of legume samples collected from California, USA - Siratro white BW (SPAdes) (version 2) | ecosystem: Host-associated > Plants > Roots > Nodule | place... | reverse complement strand
TATATATATATATACGTTTTTAAATTTTTTTATTAATTTTTGTTCTTCATATATATTTTAAAGTCTTTCCAAAAGTGTGTTTTAATGATGAAAAAAATGAAAAATCTAAATAAAATATAAAAATTAATTATTTGAATTTTTCGTCACCATAATACAGATCCTTTTATTTTTATTTCTTGTTAATTCTTGTCATTTACTATTACTGTTAAATCTAATTAGTTATATGAATAAAAATTGTCAACTTAACAATAATGATATAATTAAAATTGTCACATCAGATATCATTATAGATTAAACTAAAAAAATAATATATTTATAATCATTAAAATAAAAAATTTCTTATTTCATTTGAATACATTCCGAAGACATGATCTGTTACTAAAAATAGAAGAAAAAAACAATTAAAATGTGTAATTGATTACAATCTCATACATTATTTTAGATTCAAATTTTATTTTCACATAATATTGTATTGTTTATATTTGTATATTTTAAAGTCATTTTATATTTGATTGAGAATATTTTAAAGAATTAATATCATGTATAAGCAATTACCTTTTATATCAATTTAAAAACAATAAATATATAAAAAAAATAGTTGAAAAAGTAGTGATTTTAAGTCTTCTAAGTCTTAGTTGTTATATGTCTAAATCTTAACAACCAATATTATAATCATTATTTTAACAAATATTATATTTTTGATAGGTTATTGAATATATTTGTTAATAATAGATTCTATAACCAATTCACTGATTTTTAAGATTTTTGATACGTTATTTAATATATTGTTAATAATAGATTCTATAACCAATTCTTGTCACTTAATTTTAAATTTTCCATTGATCCAAATTCTATCCCGAGTATAGAATGGATGAGCCAAAAATTTCAATAAAATATAAAAAACTACTTATTTGAATTTTAGTCACCATAATATAGAGTCTGTTTTTCAACACTTACCATTAATTTTTTTTTTCATTTTAAAAGTATCATATTTTATATTGTTTTGAATAAGTTGTAATTTAGAATGATTCACGATGACCAGTTAACATTTTTATGACACATACCTATTTATTTTTTTCCATTAAGCGAGTGAAAAGTAATAAATTTAATATTGTATATATCTTGAATAGTGAGAAGTTCCAGAATTTTAATAGTGAACGAGGTCCATATTTTAGACCTTCTGTTTTTTTGTAAAGGAAATTTATTCTATTTTTAAGATTTTTTATTTTTTACACAAAAATTTATACAATGTGGTAAATTTTCTGTTCTACCTTAACTTATTTTATGAGATTTTCGGCGAGTCCATATTTGTATAATTCTACGCATCTAAAAACTATACATTAACATTTTTAAAAGGAAAACTATATTTAATTGACTATTCTATAGATTTTTTTTAAAGATTTAAAATCCTAATAAAATATTCTATAGATTTTATTCAAATTTAAAATAAGGATTAAATGGAAAGAAGAAAAAATACCATATTTTGTACAATTAATTAATAGATCGTAGGTATAATAAAAGACAAAAATAGGAAATTTATTGAAAAATAACACTATTTATTAAAAAGATATTACAATAACAAAGTAGCATGATAAACAAATAAAATTCAGCTACACATACTTTTTCTAAAAACTTAAATATTTCTAAGAGTCTTAACAAGGCAAAATTGCAGCTCCAGGTCCACATGGACGAAGAATATCCATGTATGGAATAAAAGAAACATTATGTTTATATTTGTTTTGACCTATTTCCTCAATTTTCATGCAATTTCTATCTGTCAAGTCACAACCATAGATATATTTTTTAGTAGCAAAAATAAGAAGTTTACCATTCATGACACTGAACCCTTTGATTTTAGGGTTTTCTTCCTTCAAACCCATTTCTCTTGTTGTTGCCTTCATGATTCTCCTCCACTTACTTGTTTTATAATCTCTCAGAATCCAAACCTTAAAAGTGGATCTTTTCAGTCTCACCAAGCAAATGGAAGAACTTTCCATAAACACATTACCCCAATTGAAAATTCCCATGTCACACTTCTTATCATTTGAGCCCTTTCTAACAGTTCTAGGCAACTTCAGCACTGTGGAAGAACCATTCTTGAGATTGTAAGACATAATATAGGGTTCAAAATAAAGGCTCTCTCTAGTGAAGTAAGAGCCACAATCTGAAAGAAAGTGGATGATTCCATTACTATACACAGGCATGTTAAACTTCATGTTTCTCCCACCTGCTGAGAAACATTTTTCCATTGGCTTCCATAACCCTTCTCTAGGTTTAAAAATCTTGCATGCATAATTTGAAGACCAATCAATTGGAGTTTCAAAATGAACCACCATGTAATCATCAAAATCATCATAACACTCCAACAACAATACTATGACATGTGCATCCACATTTTTTTCAACATGCATGGGTAAAGAAATTGGTAACCTAGACTTTGTAGCTGGATTACAAATGTAAAATTCAGTAGGTGACTTATCTGTTGTGCGACAGATTATTAATCCTTTGGTTGAAGCCAAGATTTGACTCGATGTTGACAAGAACTTGAGAACATCTCCAGATATACCTGATGCTTGTTGAGAAGATAATGGACACAACATAATTTTCTCCCTGTCTAGGGTTTCTCCTTGAAGGAAGAAACATGTATCATCTCTTTTCAATGAGTTATGAACATGATTCACTATGAAAAAGTCTTCTTCTAAAAGATTATAGAATCCCTTAGATACATTTTGAAACCTATAAAGAGATTTTGCTGGCAAGTAAGTGAAAATTGGGAATAACTCACTTGAAATCATAGCCATGACACCTTTGAAAAAACAAAAAGTTGGAGCAAAGAATGTGAGAAGGTGACAGAAGGAAAGAAGAGAATTCTACAGATTGATTATGTGATGGTCATGAATATATGCTTTCACAAAGTTAATAAAAATAGAAAAAATATATTTTAATTAAAATATATAATTGATTACAATTTCATGAATTGTTTTAAATATAATATTCTATTATCTGGTAATATTTTGTTGCTTATATTTGTATGTTTTACGATTATTTTATATTTGATTGAGGATATTAAGAGAATCAGTTAATTTTTATAAGATAATAATTAGTTATTTATTAAATTATTTATTCATAAATTTTTGTGTTATTTGTCGTGATTTAAAAGAGTGATTTTGAATCTTATAAACTTTAATTCTGTTATCTTTTAAATCTTAACGAATATTGTCTTAATATTTATTCTCTTTCGTAATATATTTTTATTTTTTCTAAAGATTATTAGTAGTTTATTAAATTTATTTGTTAACAATTAGTAAATTCTATAATGAAATTATTATAACGAAATTGTAACAGTAAATTATTCATACAATATAATATATATATATATATATATATATATATATATATATATATATACGTCTTTTGTTTTTTTATTTTGTTTTTCCCTTTCAAATCTCATATTTAGTTGCAAGTTAACTAACAATTTCCCTTTTTTAGGTAAACACCATCTATTTTAATGGCACTAAATACATTACTTTTTTTTAGTTATCTTGGTACTTTGGAATAATTTCACAAAATATTTAAGGTGAATTTGAAAAAAATATATATAAAAAAATGAAAAAGAATAAAAAGAGAAAAGTTGGTGAAAAAGAAAGTGAAGATAAAGAAAAGGTGGAGAAAAAATTGAACACAAAGATATTAAGAAAATGGAAAAAGAATATATTTCTCAAGTTATTTTTAATTTTTTTTTTGGTTTTTTAATAATAAAATAATGTTTTTACTATCATAATCGGAAAAAATTATTCAAGCTCACGAACCATGTACCATTTAGTTATTAATAATATTTATATGGATATGTTTCATAAATTTTGTTTTACAATATTATTTTCATTCTAATTAGTTAAGTATTAAAAAAATTGTTATTTATAATAATATATAATATAATATAATATTTTTGTTTGATATACAATTTATTTATTATTTTATTTTTAATTGTATTTAAAATCATAAAATTTTGAAACCTTCCCTTCCATTATACACCGTATTTTACTCTACTAATTAATATTAATAACCTTACTAACTCACAAAATCCATAATGTAAAACAATTTAAAACATAAAAACTACACATATCATCTTCAAATAACAACATATTTTATAATATATAAAATTAAAATTAACACAGAGTGCTAAAGAAAATTAATATCAAATAATTCTAACAAAATTATTATAAAAATAAATATACTAATAATAAGAAATATATAGTGATAAGATTGTATTATTTACAAAAAGATATTGTCACAAACTAGAAGGCTAATAATACTAATATAGTTATAAACTCTCTGATTGTATCAATCATGATAACTAGTTTTTTTCAAATTCAAGAGCGACACATAACTTATTATCATTTGAATGACGGAACATCCAAGTTGTGACTGTATCGTCGTTCTGCAATTTATAATCTTGGAAGAAAGATTTCCATGCACCATTCAAAATATAATACTTATTTGCCCATTTTTTGAATTTTAGAGGATAAATATTTCCATATTTATCATACGCATTAACGTCCACTCCTGCTTCAATATCTTCATGATCTTCTACTAATGGTAAAAAATGTTCTTCTGCTTCTTCCTTAATCAGTAGAAGTCTATTCAAATTAACATTCACATCACTTTTTGTGAGTTTTTTGTGAAGAGGTTGACTATGATCTCCAACATATTTTCTAAAGTTTTCTTGAGATGGCGAATAAGAAGGACTATAACCATTCTTAAGGATAAAATAATCTTCAGTACAAAAACACGCCTTTGATAATGAAGCAACATTAACTGACTCCATATTTTTTCCACCTTTGAAACCTTACAAAAATAAAAAAAAAATGTTTAAATGAATAATAATAACAAGCAATTATATTTTTAAATCTTTTATTTATCAATCAAATACATATAAAAAAACACATATTTGTGTGATCAATATCATAAATTGTGTACTAACAATACTTATTTGTTACAAATTTATTTAGATTCTAATTATGTATTATTGAAAAAACATCTTTTATTAAATATTATAAACAAATATTTATTAAAACGCCACATTATACACTAGAAATATTTATCAATTCCAAATTTATTTAGAATGTGATTATGTATTTTAAAAATATCTTTTTAAACAGTTATCAAATATTATACAACTTTATACTAAAATCATTTACCTATAACAGAATTATTTAAAATGTAATTATATATTTTTCTAAAAAAAATATTTAAAGTGTCAATAATATAGTAGAAACGCATATTATCAAGTTAATATATTATATATGGAAAACACTTATCTATTACCATTCTATTTACTATTAGACTATTACGGCATTCTTTAAAGAAACCTTTCAAATTATCAATCAAACATTTATTGTTATGTATTAATCATAATAAGAAATCGTATAGTTCAAAAGTCTCAATCAATTCAAAGCATATATTTAAACTATATATTAAAAATATTTAATTCAATCGTGATAATGTATTTTTCATAAAAATGAAATTTAAGTGTTAAATTAATATTTAAAAGGTAAGAAATTATATAGAAGAATATGTTCTTACCAAATATGGAGTGTTTACTCGAGTTGTATTCCTCAAGCTTTTCAACTTTCTCCAGAATAAGTTTTGAATAAACCGCACTTCAAATAAGAGAGAACTTTTGAGTAAAAAGAATATAGAATAGAAGAGAATGTGTGAAAATGTGTGAGTGATTTGTACAATCGATATGTTTTTATAGAGTTAAAGAGAGATAAAAAAGATAAAAGATTAATAGGTTTATCCTTATCTTATATCTTAAGATTATATATGTTATTAGTGATATGTTATCAAAATCTTTTAATTAATTTATCATTATCTTGTATCTTATAAAAGATTATGTATATTATTAGTAATAAATTATAAAAAATTTAATTAACTTATCATTATCTTATATTTCATATCTTATAAAAGATTATATATATTATTAGTTTTGAGTGATCAAAACACTTTAATTAATTTAACTAATTGATTAATTAAATTTTAAAGAATACATATAATTATGTATTATTTTAATAAAATAACTTTAATATCGATCAAATATTAAAAAGCACATACTTATTAATATAAAATAATATATTATATATTAAAAATTTATTTAGAATGTGTGGTCTATCTTTTCTTTAAGATTATTAATGTGTCAATCATATGAAAAGCACCTATTAAATTATACAGTATCAGGGTATTAGATCTAAGTGAATATTAATGTTAACTGTCTCATTACCTTAGAACAAACAAATTGCAATATAAATATAAATAAGGTAATATCAAGAGGAAAATATTGCACCACGATTAAAACCGATAAATTTGACTCAGTAAATTTTTTAATTTTAAAATTTATTTTATTAAATTTAGAAAAATTTCTTTAAATAATTGACTCTTCTTTTATTTTTATTTTGTTAATTTCAATGATAAAAGATTAATAAATTTATCATTATTTTATATTTTATATCTCATATCTTATAGAATTAAATAAAGATAAAAAAGATAAAAGTTTAGTAGAATTATCATTATCTTATATCATATAAAAGAGAGATTATATATATTATTAGCGTTAAGTTATAAAAACACTTTAATTAATTTTATTACTTTATTAATTAAAATTTAAATAATATATATAACTATATATTACTTTAATAAAAAACTTTAGTATCGATTAAATATTAAAAAACATATATTTATTAACATAAGATAAAATATTATATACTTAAAAACAAAAATTTATATTAAAGTTTATTTAGAATGTGTGGTCAATTTTTTAATATTATCAATGTGACAATCATATATGAAAAGCAAATGTTAAATTATATAATACTAGTATATTAGATGTTAGTAAATATAATGTTAATTGTCTCACCGCAATGCAATGGGAATGAGAACTAACCAATCCGAATATAAATATAAATAAGTTTAATATCAAGAAGAAAATATTACACAATCATTAAAATCGATAAATTTGATTTAGTAAATTGATAGTTTTAAAATTTATTTTTTTAACTTTAAAAAGTAATTTACTATTGTTCTATTTATTTTTCTTTAATTTCCGTGCTTATCCAAATAATACATCATTGAAGTGTTATCTATTATACACCTTAAAAAATGTTATATATTTATATTGACTTCATAACTTATTTTATTTTTCCCCTCACCTTAATAAAATCACTATAAACACACAAATGTGTGTGAATGTGACATTATTCTTGGTCAAAAGTGTAATTATGATCAATATTATTACTTGTTACAAATAATCTTAATCTTATTAACTTATTCAAAAAGTTCATAAAACAAGTTAGTAAAAAGATTATAATTTAAATTAAATTAGATTATTTTAAATTCACTTCATTTAGTTAGATCAATCTTATTGTAAATTTATGGATTGATCCATTCCATAACATAATAATTATATTTAAAAAATAAATAAAAGTCATGTTATTTTTTAAAACACATACATTTATTATAATTTATATTTATTCATATATTAAGTTATTATAATATGTTTAATTGAAAATATATTTTTATAGATTTAAAAAATAGTAATAATGAATTATTAAAAAGTTAATGATAGTTTTTAAATAAATCAGGTTAATTTAAATAAATCATTTAGGTATAGTGTAAATAAGTTATGGACTAATGTGATTGTAAATTTATGGATTGATTCATTTTATAATATAATAATTATATTTTTTAAGAAAAAAGTCATGTTATTTTTTTAAAACACATAAATCTTATAATTTATATTTATTCATATATTAATTATTATATCTAAAATTAAAGTTAATTTTATAAATGTGATTTGAATTTAAAAGTATTTTTTTATTAAATTTATTTACTTTTTTTTTTAATTTTTTGAAGAGGATTAAAGTGATCTGTTTGTCCAAGGTTAAAACGCTAAAAGAAGTAGCTAAAAGAAATAATTAATTTGTTAAATCCATTTGATGTCACATGCTTCCCTTCAACCTTTAAATGGTTAAGAATAAAATTTGTAATTGAAAAATCTGATATCAATTATTATAAGTTATAGTCTAAATGTGACTATGAGATCGTGAGTTTTGATAAATTATTCTGCCACAAAACAATTAATATCAATTACAACATAAATTGTGTCAAATTATATGATTAATTACTTTTTTTTTAACCATGGACATAAATCCAACCTATATAATAAGATATATTACTCTAAATTACAATTTTCTAACTCATGAAACCTTACTCAGTTTGCTACTTTAACATTTTTTATATCTATTTACAATCAAACCTTTTCCTTCCTAATTATATAGTCTTCTCTAATATAGTTTACTTTAGTTATTTTTGAGTCCAATCTTTTCTCAATTATTTCTTTATCAATATAATATTTTAAAAAATATAAATAATGAAACTTCTTATTTTGTTATTTCTATAAAATATCACAAAATTTTAAACTTTCAAGTTTTTCATTTTTATAATATGTTGAGGTTCTTGAGTTTTGGTATTTTCCATTAATAAATCTAAAATCAACATGGGAATTGGTCAACATTTATGTTTAACACTATATATATTTTGTAATTTTTAATTTCTATTATGTTGTTATTACATGTGTGAAGTACTTATTTATATTAATATAAAATTATTTCACATCACACTCACATAAATCAAAATTATATACTAAAACACTTTTCATTGTGGTAGTGATAAAAATTATATATATATATATAACTTCCTCTTCAAGACAAAATAACCCTAGAAATCGTTGTCCAAAACCTTCAAAGTAATCAAGAAAGACGAGAAAACCCCCAAAACCCTAAACCCTCTCCGAAATGGGAAGCAGCCAAGCCGCCGTATCTTTTCTGACGAATCTTGCTCGCTCGGCCTTCGGCCTGGGCGTGGCGGCCACCGCCCTCTCCTCCTCCCTATACACCGTCGACGGCGGCCAGCGCGCCGTCCTCTTCGATCGTTTCCGAGGCATTCTCGACGCCACCGTCGGCGAGGGAACCCATTTCCTCATCCCGTGGGTCCAGAAACCCTACATCTTCGACATCCGCACGCGCCCCCACACCTTCTCCTCCATCTCCGGCACCAAGGACCTCCAAATGGTCAACCTCACGCTCCGAGTCCTCTCCCGCCCTGACACCGCCAAGCTCCCCGTCATCGTCCAGAACCTCGGTCTCGAGTACGACGAGAAGGTTCTTCCGTCAATCGGCAACGAGGTCCTCAAGGCCGTTGTCGCGCAGTTCAACGCCGATCAGCTCCTCACCGACCGTTCCCAGGTCTCCGCCCTCGTCCGCGACAGCCTCATCCGCCGCGCCAAGGACTTCAACATCGTTCTCGACGACGTCGCCATCACGCACCTCTCCTACGGCAGCGAGTTCTCCCGCGCCGTGGAGCAGAAGCAGGTGGCGCAGCAGGAGGCGGAGCGGTCCAAGTTCGTGGTGATGAAGGCCGAGCAGGAGCGGCGGGCCGCCATTATCCGCGCCGAGGGAGAGAGTGACGCGGCGAAGCTGATTTCTGATGCCACTGCCTCAGCTGGAATGGGGCTGATTGAACTCAGGAGGATTGAAGCCTCCAGGGAAGTAGCCTCCACGCTGGCTAAGTCGCCGAATGTTTCGTACTTGCCTGGCGGACAGAACCTTCTCATGGCTCTTAACACCCGATGATTGTGATAATGGTAATTGCATTGTTGGCTTTGGATTGATTTATTTGCTTTTAAGTTGATTAATTGTGTTTCCTAACTTTGAGGAATCGTTGTAATTGGTGTGTATTGTGTTATGCAATGTTCATGGTGTGCATTGTACTCTTGACCACACCCTCATGGCTCCTGGTCTTTGGAGATGATTGCAATGATCGCAATCTCCCGTTTGGCTCTGGCATGATTTGTTTGCATTTGAGTTGATTAGTTGTGTGTCGTGTATTGTGTAATGCAATGCACATGGTGTTCATTGCGCTTTTTTACTTGACCTTTGATGTCTTGAGCGCAAAATTGATTTTGGACTGATATGATGTGTGTTTGGATTTTTTTTTTTTTAATTCTGAAAGCAACTAGTAGTAAAACCTGAGGTATAAACCTTTTACCCTAGCAAAAGCTGCTCAAAGTTGTCTTTAATTCAAAGTCGGTTCTGAGCCAATGTGGCATGACGCTTGGCTCTTCATGATGGTAATTGTGGTGTTAGATTTAAAATTAGATTCAATTCCTCACATGCTTGTTTTTATTGTTGCATGGTTAGAATTGGATTTTTTTAATGCTGAAATTTGATGCTAGCTTTTATTATGCAGATAAATATGAGAGTTGACACTTAAAATTCTGATTAGAGAAAAATATGAAAAATGCACAATAGACTTTGTCTAAGTGTTATGTGTAATGCGTGGTTAGCTGTGGTTTAATTTACTTGCATTTGAGATTGAGTTAATTAATTGGGTGTCCTGAATTGGAGGAGTGTAATGCTATGCACATAATTGACAATGCACTATTTTACATGCATTTTAAGTGGAGTAAATAGTTTAGCATTGACAGCGTGAAGGGTGTTTTTTACATATATTGTCATTCAATCACGTTATTGTTATGTTTGGTAAGTTTGTTGACTTTTACCATATATATTTTGAAATTGTACCTACACGAATTTTAATGTGTCAATAATGTAGAATTCTTTATACTTACAGCATAAAAATTAAAATCTTTTAAGTATTGAGAGTAAATTTTTAAAGAAAAGGTTCACAACCACAATTGTGGCCACAATGTCAAGGTTTTCGTGGTGTCTATCAGCACATGTCCATGGTGTTCTGCAATGGAAAGGATCCCAATGAAAATGTACCAATGAATGTCACCAAAGTTTAAAACCTTCTTGTTAAGTAAAGTTTTTTAAGCTGGTCTTGATAGTAGAGTGGACTTGATTATTAATAGAGAGTGGAGAGTCTGGAGGCCGTTAAAGAAAGTAACAAAAGAATGTATTGATATTTGTTAGAATTTCTCCTTTTTGATTGGAAAATCCTCGAGTGAAGAATTTTTTATTGGTGATCTGGTTTCTTATGATTTATATAAATTTAGCCTTTTCAAGTTTCAACAGAGATTATTGGAAATGTCATCTTATACATGGTTAATGGTTGCTTGACAAGGAATGAGCTTCTCTTTATCAGAGTAGAATTTAGTGCTGATCTTATCAATAGAGTAGACTTTTTATTTTGTAGTTCAGCATGAGATTTCTCTTAGAAATATAGGTAGGTTGCAAGTTGGATATATTGTCAAAATGATTTCCTGAGGGAGCTTCAACCTTTCAACACAAACCTTTGAGTGCTAAATTGTTTACAGACAGCGGCACGCATTTGCATACATTACCACTCCCTCTCACCTGTTAACATTCTAACCCATTTCCATTCCTGGTTTTACTTTTCTAATTTACAGTATCTCTGCTAGTTTAATGAAGTGTCTTCACTGTGGAGCTAATACAGATTCTTTTTTCTTCAGATATGATATATAGATATGGTTCTGAAAATTTCGCTGGGATGCCTGAGCTAACACTGTTTTAAATTTAAATTATTGGCATGAATTAGCTGTTACTTTCTGAAGCTAATGTTTCTGCTTCTGCCTCTCCATACAAAAGACCATGAACTTTTACACCCAGTTATTTCTAGGTTTTGATGTGCAACAGTACATGTTTAGTGGTCTTGACCCAAAAGTATTTCACCGTTGCCAAACCTGCCTAACACTTCCTGCTTCATTTCAGGGCTTAATAATGCGGTGGCACGACATGCTTTGATCAATTTGTTTTTTTGTTACCTTGTTGGAATGGAAGTACTTTTCTTGAGTTTTTACTGTAGACCCTGTCTCATTTGTGCACAATTCGCTATAATACTTACTTGATTCCATGGTTAAATGGAAGTTAAGTTCTCTGACCTTTATAATCAATTTAGCAAAAGTATTTCAGTATATCCTGCGCCTTTGGTTCAGTTTCGTTTGTCAATTTGGCCTGTTTCGCTTGCCAAAGCTTCTATCGTTTGTAGCGTTGGTTATTTAGATTTTATATACATTAACTAAGTTGTATTTTAATGATAGTATAACAAAATTACATTGCATTTTAATCATATGTTCCTGAAATAAAATTGAATGCGATAGAAAAAATATTTTCAACAAGTTTGCTTTAATTTATTTAAATTATAGAATTATATCGAAGTTTTTATGAACTTTCAACGAATAAATTGACCACTCTACTTAAATAAAATATTGAGAAGTGAAATGACAATATTTGTTATATTTTATGGATTTTTTTAATTTTTACAATAATTATTTTAAAAGTTATAAAATTGTTAAAAAAAAAAAGGATTACATGTTGAATGTACGATCGTTTGTCTTTTTTTTTAACTAACTTATTGTTTGGTTGATAGGGTGAGTATTAAAACAAATAATATAAATTGAAAACATAGGAAAATAATTGAAAAATAGGCGCATGGTACTAATACCCTTTTACTTTATTCTCACCAATTTTCTTTATATATATATATATATATATTATTTTCTTTCTTTAATCCAATATTTGTAGTTTTTACTTATTTTTATTATTTTTTAATTTCAATCTTTTACAGTATTCTATTCTCGTCATTTTGACTAAACAAATCTTAGAGTGAAAATGAGACTGCTTTCCTTGTTTCATTTAAAAATTATTCAAAATAATCTTATGCGTTTGTTTGTAATACTTTCTCCACAAACATTTTTTCTTCAACTAAATACTTTGAATTGTTACATATTTTTTTATTTTATTTTTAATTGTAATAATTTCTATCACTTTATTTTTTTTTTTCCTTTTGACTAAACAAACTGTGAAAAAGTCAAAACAGAATGAAGTTTTTCTTATTCTATTTTTAAAATATTAAAATTAGGAAGGAAGAAAACTGAAATAAACCTTTTGTACATAAATTAATTTATAACATTTTTTTATATATTTTTTCTAAATTCTTATTTTTTAATATATGAAACATTTCATTTCGTATTTTTTATCTTTTTATAATTTTTTATATAAAATCTTATCTAAACATATCCTATAATTAATTTATTTTATTCTATTTCACTCTCTCTATATTAGAGCTTCACTTACACATAAATTCCCCTATCATGAGAAACACTTTCATAACACTTTCTTAAATTTAAGGTGGTAGAAACAATCAATCAAAAGTTTGCCACCTCATTATCAGTATCATATAACAATTAATAATAATTTTTTTTGTTAATATCAAATTAACAAAAAAAAAAGGAACTTTTATTTTTTCACATCATTTCTTCAACTCCATCATTCACAATCATTTAAAGATAAGATTCATTCACCCAATTATCTTTTGATATATATTCACTATAATATTTTATTAGAATTGCATTATAAAATTTGATAAAGTTAAGAAGATTTATTTGAACTCAATCTTTCAATATTTATAATTATTTGTTTATAATAGGAATTAAAGTTGTAAATATTACTTTAATTCTCACAAGACCATCCTAGAAAACAAGAGGGTTATATGTGTTTAATGATTTTTTTTTTAAATGAAGTTCAAACAAGAAATTAATAAGTCTTCATTTAAAAATAAAGTATCTAAATACAATTTTGAAGAAATTTAAGTTTGAAAAAAAAGAATGTAAAGAAAAGAAGACTACTATGATTCAAAAGGAAAATCTTTATAAGAAAGATATAACAAAAAAAGATACATTAGGATTGGTTATGTGAAAGATTTTACAGCCACTTTGACATCTTCACAGTTTATATACATTATGCAAGTGAAAAAACATGTTGAAAATGAAAAGAACCATGTTTCTATAATATCTTGTTTCCATTTGATTAATATATTATTTTTCTGCAACATTTCCAACAATACTATCTTGAATGTCTAGGAAAGTGTGCTCTTAACCCAATAAAATTCTTCAAAGTGGCTTTCTCTCAATGCATTTCAGAGACCTTGGAGAACAGTGGTACAAGTACAACCTTCATCACCATGCCTGCAAAGTCCTTCATCATTGTCTTCCTTCTCCCTTTACTCTCTCTGGTACTCTCAAATCATTTTAGCTTCTGTCTCTAATCAGAGTAGAACTGATCAATTTTGAGTGCCCAGCTCTCAAAATCTTAACTTTTTCGTCTTTAAGCAAGTTTTGATGTGATGGGTGTTGTTTGTAATCAGGTGGTGGGGCATGAAACCGTGCAAACGGAAGGGTACCCTTTGGTTGTGAGCACGTGGCCCTTCGTTGAGGCTGTCAGAGCTGCATGGAAGGCTGTTGACGGCGGCTCTTCGGCAGTGGATTCCGTGGTTGAAGGCTGCTCTACCTGTGAGGAACTCAGGTGTGATGGAACAGGTTGGAACTTGAATGTTTGGAACATAACATTCAGAATTATAATAAAGCTTGTATCTTGGGAAGGGAAGAGTTGTGAAAAATTCTCTGCTTTTGGTTCTGTTTTTGTTCTTTCTGCTTATAGTCCTTAGCCATTTTGAGATTCTTTTTTGAGTTTTTTCTTCATGTCTTCATGATATTACTGTTAAGCATGCCTTTTGATTGAATATCCTTTCTGAACAGTTGGTCCTGGTGGAAGTCCAGATGAGAATGGGGAGACTACAATTGATGCTTTGATCATGGATGCGGTAACTACCAATTACCATTTTATGGATCTGCTAGATTTTGTGTCTTGCATTGTACTTTTTCTTGATCTGGCATGATTTTTTGACCCATCTTCTGCTAAGGGAACACACAGTTCACAATGGAAGTAGGAGCTGTTGCAGCCATGAGATATGTAACTGATGGAATCAAGGCTGCCAGATTAGTAATGCAGCACACTGAACATACCTTGCTGGTAGGAGAGAAAGCATCAGAATTTGCTATTTCAATGGGTCTTCCGGGGCCTACAAACTTGAGTTCACCAGAATCTGTGGAGAAGTGGACCAAATGGAAAGAGGGTCGTTGCCAACCAAATTTCAGGAAAAATGTGTCACCTGCAAATAGTTGTGGTCCTTATAGTCCAACACCTTACCTTTGGCATCCTGGTGAAACATGTTCCAGTACTGGTCATAAGCTGACTAGTAATTCCGGATCACCTCGTGTTGGTCTTCATAGCCATGATACTATATCAATGGCTGTTACTGATAGAGTAAGGTTTGGTGAAAAATTTGATTTTTAGACATCATTTTATCTATGCAATTGACAAGTTTTATTTGGCACAGATGGGACACATTGCCGTTGGCACATCAACTAATGGGGCAACATTCAAGATTCCTGGCAGGTAACCTTGTGTTTGCCAGTGCCAGTATTAGAAGTGGACCGATCTTTTCATTTCTTCAATAGCCACACCTGTCTTCCTTTTCAAGCTAAATTATCTTGATTTATTGAAGTCACATGAATCTTTTTAGTCCTTTTTTTTAGTCTTTATATTACTCTGCTGGACGTTTTCATTTGGGAAAAGTGCTTCCGTCAATTCCAGATACATATCCTCTTTGGATATATACTGCACACAGTTAATGCAGCAGAAGTGGATCACCCTTTGTTTGTTCTCTTACTGATTTTTATAATTAAGTTTTCTTTATATTTATTTCTTTGATTACAGGGTAGGTGATGGTCCTATAGCTGGATCCTCAGCATATGCTGTGGAGGAAGTTGGTGCATGTTGTGCAACTGGGGATGGTGACATCATGATGCGCTTCCTTCCATGGTAGCACAGAAAGTCTCTAGTTTCTCTAGTTTACATACTGAGTTGCTTTTTATTGTCTTCAGAAAGTTATGCATATTGGCATATACACACAAACAGTTCGATGGTGTCTTATCTTCATTGCATATCTATTGCTTGTTAATTTTGGCAAGCAATTGCTATTTGGGGTGGAGAAAAACTGGTCCATCATGTAATGTTCTTGGTTAATAGCTAAATGATAATCCTTTTGCAACTATGGTGTATTAAACTTCATTTTGTAGTGCATTGACCGGTAAAAAAACATATTCTTTTGTTAAAGATCTCATATCGACTAGAGATAGGATCTTTCAGTAGTTTATAAGTAGGTACAAACCTCTTTTAACAAGTCAGTTTTATAAGATCGAGTTAGGTTTAAAGTTTACATTTTATGATATTTATCTTGGAAGTTTCAACTTTCAAGCAATCTTATTCTTGTATAGTTACAGTTCAATTAAATATTCTTATGTGTTTTCAATTATGAATATCTAGATTGATACTTCTATTCAATTTCAGCTATCAAGTTGTTGAGAGTATGAGGTTGGGAATGGAACCCAAACTTGCTGCGAAAGATGCAATGGCACGGATAGCAAGAAAATTTCCAGACTTTTTGGGAGCTGTTGTTGCCCTCAATAAAAAGGGGGAGCATGCTGGTGCCTGCCATGGTTGGACATTTAAATACTCAGTTAGGAGCCCTGCAATGAAAGACGTTGAAGTTTTTACTGTGCTACCTGAGACTGAAACTGTTCAAGAAATGAGTATCTCCCAACAAATGAATTCAAATCAGCATGCTAATTTTGTTGACTGAGGAAAATTACTAGCACGTAAATGTGCTTTTATCGTAATATTATTCTTGCGTATGATATTTCAATTAACAATGATTGCAAGATTGTTTACAATTTTAACAATATTTGCGTGAGGTTCAAACTACAGTTTCAATAGTAGTAAGAAAAGTGACTTACAACACGTTACTGTTATTTTTTGTGATTTAGATAAAGTATAGAAAAAGTGCTTGAAATGAATGTGGATGAACATGTCTCCATCACATCAGAATTTATTCTTTGTTTACTAGAAATTTTCACGCTATTCATCAAGTAAAAATGTACAAGAAACTAAGCTTCTCTCAAGTAATATAGTCAAGGTTACATAGACAAATGTTTAAGCTAACATCGGTAGAATTTGATTCAGAACTTCCTTGAAGTATCATATCCATTTCTCACGTTTATGCTCTCTCTATCACTCATTTCACCCACTATTCTCTTCCAAAACCAATGTTCTTGCCACACTTTCTCCATCTGTTCAAGTGGCACACCTTTGGTCTCTGGCAGAAAATAGTACACAAATATAGTCATCACCACCACCCATCCTCCAAAGAAAAAGAAAATCCCAGACCTGAAGTGGCAAAGCATGGAGAGAAAAGTCTGAGCAACAATGAAAGTGAAGATAAAGCTCACTGCCACTGTGATGCTTTGCCCTACTGATCTAATTTCCAAAGGAAAAATCTCACTTGGCACTAACCAACCTAGTGGCCCCCATGACCACCCAAACCCAGCAACATATATGCATATCATAACCAACACCACACAAGCATACCCTTTGCTTAATCCACCATGATCTTTCAGATGAAAGGCCATTATGCCACCAACTATACACTGTGATGCAAACATTTGAATGCCACCAATCATAAACAAGTTTCTCCTTCCTAGTATATCAACTATGAACATTGATATGAATGTTGAGCCAGTACCTACAACTCCCGTCATCACAGCTGACAGCAGCGATGCACTTTCTCCTAACCCAATTGTCCTAAAAAGTAAAGGGGCATAGAAAGCAATGACATTGATCCCTGTCAGTTGCTGGAAAAATGGTATAGCTACTGCCATCACAAGCTGAGGCCTATACCTTCGTTTCAAAATGATCTTAAATGATTGTTTGTCGTTGGTTTTTGAAGAACTTGCTTTGATAAGATCATCAAGTTCTGCTTGCACATCTTCTGTGCCTCGAATTCGCTGAAGCAGTAACTTGGCCTTTTGAGGGTCATGGCTGCGCTGGATTAAGCTGTTGGGAGTTTCAGGGAGGAAAAGTGCACCTAGTGTTAGGACTGAGGCTGGTACTGCTGCCATGGCTAGGGACACACGCCAACCCCAGCCACCTTCAATCTTCTCTGTTCCATAGTTGATTAGGTTAGCAGACAAAGCACCAATGCCAATGCTTAATTGGAAGCCATTGCTAGTTGCTCCTCTTAGTCGTGGTAGTGCCATTTCAGATAGATACAAAGGAACAGCCTACAGAAGCAGTGCACAATGTGAAAGAAATTAGTGTCTTCTTGTTTTGATTTGGCTCCTCTAAAATAAGAAATGGTAAAGTAACTAATCTTAATCCTTGATGAGAAAAAAAATTGACATTCCAATACTTTCATGATTTATTATACATTTGCAAGCTATAGATGATTGATTTTCGGTCAATGACTAACATTATTTAGCTTACTCAAAAGTAACATGTTAGAAATCCAATTCTTATTATCGTTGACCAAAAAGACATTGGTCAAAGGGCATTAAAAAGTAGTGATTTTTCTTATGAAATGCTTTCAATTTTTCTTTTCTTAACCAATACGCTTATTGCACTTGTTAGTATTTGCTAAAACTACCAAAAAAACATGTCTGCATGTGAGATGGTTGAGCCAAGTTTGCAGCATAGTAGACATCAGACGTGCCCAACTTATTCTAGAAAGCATGAGAATTACCAACTTAGCAAAAAAGAAGCTAAATTTCAGGAAAGTAAATTACATAGTTTTAATCTTCTAAAAAGGGGAGAGGGAGACCAAGAAAGGCATCCTAAGTTGTTAGGATAAGAGGGGTTTCTTGGTGAAAAATATCTTCTAATCTTGTAATCTTGGTTGGCAAGACAAGCATTGTCTAGTTTCCAATTGAATCTTAAGTTCTACTCAATATTTGAAGTACTTGTTATAGTGTAGAAAAATGAAGGAAAAGGTAGCTACCTGGTTTGCAAAACCAACCCCAACTCCAAGCAAAAGTCTACCAACTATGAGCATGTACACATTAAAAGCTGCAGCTCCAAGAGCTGTACCAGCCAGAAAGGCGGCGCCGCCAGCCACCATGGATGGTTTGCGGCCAAAGGCTTTGGTGATATACGAAGCAAAGAAGGAAGTAACAAGACCAGCAACATAGAGAGAGGATGTAAAAGAGGTCAATAGTTGGCTATCAAATACACAGTAGTTGCTGACTTTGACATCTTCTTTCTTAAGGTACACTTTGTGGAAGAACTTCTTCAGAAATGGCTCCATTGAGGTCACCCCACCTGCTATTCCAATGTCATAGCCAAAGATCACTCCTCCCATGGCAGCCATCACACAAGACAGCACAACATACAGGGTTATCTTACCATTGTTTTGGCCATTTTCACTTGCTATAGCCAACCCAACAGCCATTAAAAGCCTTTTCTTTATACACAGGTAAAAACTTAGAGAGATTGATTCAGTTTCAAATATGGTTGATCCTAATTCATAAGCAAGTAGTGCTTCTTGACTTGTGTAGTCAACCAAACTTCAATACAGTACATTGGTTTGAATTTTCAACATAAATGTCACTGCTGAAATTTGGTTAGAACTTTAAGTCTAGTTCAATTTCACCAACCGGTGAGATTTGCATATACTTTTATATACTTTAACTAGTTGATGTAACACTAATAAGAAATGTCAAACTTGGTTGCCTCTATGATAGGATAAGCTTTTGTATGTGGTGTGAGAGAGATGTACCTCTAACCACATGGTTAAGGACAAAATCAACAGCATAAATGGTGACTTTTTTCCTTAATAATTGTACAGTTTGGCTAACTCAAGCTTGTAGAAGGGAAATGCATGGGACCAATAGGACCAAGGAGTTTTTACACATATTGGCAAGTGCCTAGGAACATTGCACATGATGCTGAATTTCTATAACCTAGAGTGGAGTCTCTGATTGAAAATCTCACAAGTAGTATCTCATCTGTTACATAAAATTGCCAGGAATTCTTATATGAATGTGAAGTTTTAAACACTAATAAGTTGCTTTACTTTGCTGAACATAATAGTTGAATTGGGCACAGTTTGTTCTTGTCATTATAGTAATATTTATTTTAAAATGGATTTTATAATTTTTTTGATCATACTAGTTTTTTCTAGTCTTTTATAATACCCACTTTTTCATTTTTGTTTTTATAATATGTGAAAATTTTATGTCCCTACCGTTTTGCTTTTCAAAGGGTTACTTAGAAGGATCATAGGAACTAAAAATTAAAAGAAAATGTGTGGTAAGAACTAAAATAAAAAAATAATATTGAAAATGAAAAAAATATGAATTTTACAATGACAAATTTTCAACAATAACAATAGTCACTTCATTTTCAGTAAAATTTTATAGATAATCTATATAACATTATCACTATGATCATTATTATTGTTATTGTCATGATGGTAGAAGATGATCAGGAACAGTTGCTTTTAGAAAATTTTAAAATTTAGATTAATTTTGAAAATTAATTTCTGTAAGATTTGATTCAAACTATAGAAGATGATCATGTATTTAATTCTTCTATAATTCTACTAAAAGATAAAGCCTTTCTATATTGTCCACATGTTATATATATACAAAGCATCACATATAACTGTGCATTAACTCTTTTCTCCCACAATTCTTTTCCAAAACAAATGTTCTCTCCACACCCTATCCATTTGCTCAATTGGCACATTCCTGGTCTCAGGCAACAGCAAGTATACAAACACTGTCATCACCACCACCCACCCCCCAAAGAAGAAGAATGTGCCAGACTTGAAATGGCACAGCATGCTAAGAAAAGTTTGAGCAACTATGAAGGTAAAGAGAAAATTCACAGCAACAGTGATACTTTGAGCTGCTGATCTAATCTCAAGTTGGAAAATCTCACTAGGAACCAACCATCCTAGTGGCCCCCATGACCATGCAAACCCTGCAACATATATGCATATCAAAAGTAGAATCAAATATGCATATGTTTTGCTTATTTCACCATGCTCACCAAGCTGAGTTGCCATGATGCTCCCTACAACAACTTGTGACAAGAACATTTGGATGCCCCCAGATATGAACAAAACTCTTCTCCCTAGTTTATCAACCATGAGCATTGAGATGAATGTTGAAGCAGTGCCTACAACCCCGGTTACAATTGCTGACAGAAGAAGTGAAGCACTTTCTCCTAATCCAATGGTTAGGAAGAGGATTGGAGCATAAAAGGAAATGACATTGATTCCTGTGAATTGTTGGAAGAAGGGTATGGCTATAGCCATGACAAGTTGAGGCCTATAATTTCTATGCAAGATGTTCTTAAAAGGGTGTTTGATGGAGTTTGAAACATCACTTGCTTCAACAAGGTCTTCAAGTTCTTGTTGGACATCACTGGTGCCACGGATGCGTTGCAGCATCAGCTTAGCCTTGTGACGATCCTTGCTGTGTTGGATTATGCTGTTTGGTGTTTCTGGGAGGAAAAGTGACCCCAAAGTGAGCATTGAGGCTGGAACTGCTGCCATAGCTAAAGATATACGCCAACCCCAGCCATCTTTGATCTTTTCTGTTCCAAAGTTTATCAGATTAGCTGATAGAACACCAATGCCAACACAAAGCTGGAAACCAATGTTGATTGCTCCTCTGTATCTTGGAGGTGCCATTTCAGAGAGATATAAAGGGACTGACTGCAAAACAATGAAATGTTACTTCCATATAAGATTATAGTGAAGGTTCTAAATTGCTGTCACAGTGTTGATTTCATTACTGTTCTTGATGTCACAGAAAGTTGCAGACAAATTATTACACGAGTACAAGATTGTTATGATTTAGAGTATTAACTCTTTGTAGTAAATATAAGATCTTGATTATATGTGACATGAAAATTGGTCACAAATCATAGGCATGTAATATTCCAGATCATATAATAATTTCTCATTTGGTGTACATGATAAAACAAATGTATATAAGGAAGTTGTAAGGAAAATGGTACCTGATTGGCAAAGCCAATGCCAACTCCAAGCATGACTCGACCAAGTATAAGCATGTATATGTTGAGAGCTGCACCACCAAGAGCTGCTCCAATGAGAAATGCAGCACCACCTATGAGGATTGATGGTTTTCTGCCAAAGGCTCTTGTGACTGATGAGGCAAAGAAGGATGCTATAAGGCCTGCTATGTAAAGTGATGAAGTGAATGTTGTTAGGAGCTGGCTATCAAACTTGCAGTAGTTGCTAATCTTGGTGTCTTGCTTCATCTTGATGTATACTTCTGGGAAGAATTTCTCCAGAAATGGCACCATAGATGTCACCCCACCTGCAGTTCTAGCAAATTAGTGAATGTTGATCCAAGTATATGACTCACTGATCAAAATGAAGGAGAAAACTTGAGAACATGATTTGAATGAGTATCCTTTTAGTAATACAAATATTAATGAAGTACAAGTACAATACTAATTTTGTCTAATAATCTTTGTTGAAAAATCTGAATGATCTTTGACTAAGTTTTTCTTATCCATAATACTTGAATATGATATTTTATTTAAGAAGATCTAGTCTAGTTCTTGTGATTCCAGCAACTAACTGGTTTTAAGAGACTATTTTAATACAAAGAACTGATATGAGATAAGTTAAACACAAAAGTTAAACAAAATTAATCAGTTTGATCCATCTATTTTCTCTTCACTAAGCTTTTCAACAAGTGTGTGTGGTCATGAAAGTAATAACAACAAAGGAACAACACCAAGATCTTACAATCTAACATATATTTTTCCACAGTAAGATAGTAACTAAAAGCATCAATACTATGAAATTTAGCTATATATTCATGCCTGAAATTCCTATATCATAACCAAAGATAATGCCTCCTGTGGCAGCCACCATGCAAGATAGAATCACAATACAAGTGATCTTCCCATTGTAACCTCTTTCATCATTTGCAATTGGCACCTCCACCGCCATATCTGTTCCTACAATTTGTTCTTATGCAGACTTCATCATATGGTGTTGGAATGACCATATATATAGTGTGAGTCAATTCAAATTTAGTGAAGGAATTAGAACTAAGTGCAGCCTTTCTTGACTAATTCTGTATATATCAATACATTTGAAATTTTGGCCATTTTGGATAAATATTTGGAGGAGAAAGATAAGAGTGAATTAAGTTTTTCTCACAAGATAAGATTAGATTTTGAAGAAGATAAAGGAAAAATATTTTATGAATATCTTGCCAATTTTATCAACAATTTTTACTTTTTAACATATTTTGCATTCAGCTTGTTTCAATGTTCTTTTCTTGTATATTACATTTCAAGTTGTATCAACACTTTTTAAGTAAAAGCGTATTGAAAAGAATTGTTTTTAATATAGTGACAGTTTTTAACTGTTACTATTAGTAGATTTTATTTTATTTATTAACCATCCACACCTCAATTTTTAACATAGAAAAATCGCAATAAAGATACAAAGTAAAAATAAGATTTATTAATAATGATAGTTAAAATTCCTCATTATATTAAAAATAAATATTTAAACACTTATATTTATGTTATTTCATTCGGAGTTTAACATAAGTATGATAGGAAGAAAATTTTCACAACAATAGAAAGAGTTGAAAACATGAGTGTGTCAAAAGTAAAATTTATAAATAAATCAAGAAAATAAAAAGTTAAGAGTAAAAACATACCATTAAACAAAAAAATTATTAAAGTTTATTTTTTTATAAATATTTATTCAAAAGTTTATTTAAACATAGTCTTTTGTCTTTACCGTTATGAGTCAATGCTGCCACTAATTTTGTATGTGACTTTCTTTGGTGTCTCACGTGCGTAGAAAGTTGAAGTTGCACATGAACTGCGTACACACGTGTGGGCACTCTGTAGTACACAACTTTTGCTTTCTTAAACAACTCTTTTTCTGTAATTGATTTCCTTGTCATCATCTCCAGTTCTTCAAGAAGTGATGCAAAAATTGCTTGTTACAGAAAATTGCTTAAACATTTCCACTAGGAGAAACAAAATAATTAAATAAATAAAAGCATGAGTATCAATTACCATTTCACTCTCATTGAAATCGGGATTTTGAACTTTAATATTTTGTACTCAATTTCGAACAGACTTCTTAGTACTCCGTTTATGACCCTATCCAAGGGCATATTTTCTATTTTCATCTAACACTTGTTTTATACTTGTCTAACTTATATTATATACATTAAAATTGTTTTTATTTTATTATCAATGACTTAATATAACCTAAGATTTTATATGAACATGGACCACCTTTTCAAAATAAAATAATTCTCGCAACAAGAACAAAATTTATCAAAAATGGATAACGATTTCTCCTCATCTCACACAAAGAGATGAGAAGAGAATATTTCTAACATGAAGTTACATAGAAGATCATAAAAATCCTTTGATATAAACTCACATAATATGCATAAATACGTAAATTCAAAACACAAATCACAATATACAAGGAAACATAACTTTTATTTCTCAATTAATCAAGTAATTACTTTAATTTCACACTGATATACATATAATTGTTGAAGCTTATCAGAAGGTTGCAGATGAATTTGGGTATTCTTAAATGCCTGAGAAGAAAGTGCAGCAATCTAGAGATTAAGTTGAAGAAATTGGCACAGTCACAAAAAATACAAACGCAAAATAATGATCCCCAGTGAAACACCATAAAAGGTAATTTTTTTAATTCCCAAAATGCCCCCATACAATGTTCAACGTCAATTATTCACAAAATTCCCTATCACTTATCATTCTTATACGTAGATACGAAGGAAAACGAGAATGAAAAAAATGTAACATTACCTATGACTTCAGTACTTTACTCCATATAGAAATTGTTGAACCCTTTTATGACTTTTATTCCTGTATTTTAATGTTAAACTCGTCAATAACCCTAATGAGTTCAATATAATATAATTAATTTTAGATGAAACTTGTTATAAATAAAAACGATTCAATTAAAATATTAAAGTTATGGTTTTTTGGCACGATTTCATAATTGATAAAAAAAATTATTCTTGTCTTTAAGGTTTAAAATTATCTTCAGTTCTATGAAATTAAAATTATTCTAAAATAACACAACTTATTCTTATTGAAGTCATGTTTACTTGAAATGACTTATCTATTGTAAAAATTAAAAAATTATTATAAGAATTTTGTCATTTATTACTGTTGATATTTGATTTATTAGCACCTAAAAATGGTAGAACAGGAATTAGTGGGCTTGGAGCGTTAAGTTGTAGGGACATATATCTTGATATTAATTAGTTATTGAAATCCTTGCACACTTATTGGTGGTATTCAATTTTCAAGGAGTAATTATAACTTTTATTACTTACTTATTATTATTTGTAAATTCCAATATTATTTTTTTTACTTTTTACTATTATATTTTTAAAATTTTACACGATTTATTATAAAAAAAATTATGATGAAATGATGTTGTTTTACAGAAACACGTCAATATTTTATTATATATTTAACACATAAATAAAATGGTTGAAAATTGAAAAATAATGATAAAGTCTACAAAATTTGTAATGATGATAATTAAATAATAGAATAGGTTTGAATATTCAAAAGTACTTATATCCCCACACATTAAATGCCATGCATCTGGCACCACTTGTTTTTGCTTTAATCTTATTATTCAGTGTTGATAGGTAGGTATCAATGCATGCATGGTGATCAAAAAAAGCATGTGAAACATGGTGATAAAGAAAAAACATGTGATAGAAAATGTAGAATGTCATTTAAAGGGTTAAGCTAAGCACTGATTTGCAAGAGAAGAGAGAGTTAAGAAAATGGAGAAAAAGAATAGGATAGTTGTGTTTGGAGGAACTGGTTATATAGGAAAGCATTTGGTGAAGGCAAGTGTCTCTTTAGGTCATCCAACTTTGGTCTATAATCGTCCTCTCAGTTCACAAACTCCTTCCTCCAAGACACAACTTTGCAGGGACTTCACCTCCATGGGAGTCACACTTGTGCAGGTTTTTTCCATTCTCTCTTCAAACAAGAAGTAGCATATTCAAGTTTGAGTTTTATAGAAAGGACTAGTAGTACCAAATCAAGGTTTGAATCTTCATGTGCTCATGTTTAGTATTTCGGTGTTGTTTTGAGTGTGAAAAACAAAATCAGAAAATGAAAGTTCCATTCAATAAACCAATTTTATTATTATTTTTTAACAACAAAAAATAAATTAAATAAGATGAAACATCTTCAGAATATTCCAACATTTTACATATCCAGTTCCATTGACCACAATACCACAATTCAATCATCAACTGCATTCATGTGCAATGAACCCACCTAATAAATTACATATAACCCAACCAACCATATCCAAGAGTCCCTAATGACAGTATCATACAATAAACTCACTAACATAGAAATTTATCTGGAAACTTGATTGTGAATGCTAGGAATACGAACAACATTGAGTATGTTTAACCACGTGCACAAATAATAATATTTTATAGGCTACTCCTTCTTCAATGTATAATCCAATTTCAACCGACCGCGAGGGATGTCGTCTTTCGAAACCGAACATATTTGCTTTACTGTTGTTGTAGCTTTTTATATTTGTTTCCAACACAATAACCAAGCTAAGTGTTTCATTCCTTTACTTGCCGATAAAAGATCTTACATACCCTAACTAAAAATAAACCAATTTTATAATAAGAAATAATCATTTATCATATCATTTAAATATTAAATTCTATAATATTGGATTATTGAATAAAAAGTTGTAAGAGAAAATATAGTATGTAAATAAAGTTCACTTCTCAACTTAATAATTTCATTTTTTAGAGTTTCAAACTAAATTTAGAAAAATTATGAAAATATTTGTTAAAGTGTGAGATCTATCAAATTTTAGGAAATAATATTATGACTTCATTAATTAACTTTTAATTTTCTATAAGTTTAGATATTTTTAATCAATATTTTATTAAATTTGTATAACTTTTAATTATATTTCTATCATTTAATATTTTTATTAACTAAATAACATTATTATTATCTTGCTATATCATTTTACTTATTTGTTTTCAAAAGTTATGTTAAGAAATGTAAGATTTAATAGTTAATATGAAAAATACCGTGGTTAATTAAAAAGTATATTGTAGTTAATATAAAAGAAAAGTAATTTTCATTATTTTTTATTGAAAATGTGTTTGATAACTACAAACTATAAATGTTACCTACATTAATGCTAATGAAGATGATGGTCCCTTGCTCATAATGGGTGATACATAAAAGCCATGATGAAACATGGCTACCTTGTTACCAAGTGCATTTTCAATAAATAAAGTCTCTTATTAACAACAATATCAATTTATATTAACCACAAAATCTTATATTTTTAATACATAAAGACAAATAATTAAGATAATATATATGATAACAGTCATATTATTTTATTAATGAAAAAAATTAAATAATGAGGACCCAATTGAAAAATATACAAATTTAAGTATTCAATAGAAAAAATGTAATAGAAAAATTCGATTAAAAATATCAAATAAAGAATTTACAATTTAATTAAATCCAATATAATAGTAGTAATAAAATACATTTAAATAATAGGGTAAAAGTGTGTTATTAATATATGTTTTCCTTCGAAAATAGATTATTGTATTGTTAGTATGTGTTTTCCTTTGAAAATAGATTATTATTTGAAATGCTCATTTTCTAAAAGAGTCTAAATTGTAAGAATAGGGAGAACTTGAGTATGAACAAATTCTAAAAGTGATCAAAGAAGCAGACATTGTGATAAGTGCGTTGGCGTACCCTCAACTCATGGACCAACTCAAAATTATAGACGCCATCAAAGTTGCTGGAAATATAAAGGTAATATTTTTATTAATAATTGCAAAATCCAAATTATATATATCCCTCAAAATCTAAATTATACTAAGAATTTAATATTGAAATATCTCAAATTTTCTGAAGTTATTATAAGTATATAAACATCCTTTTATGTTTTCTATTTATTTAATTATTTTATGTTGATAAAAAAATTGAACATGACTTCCATCTTACTGAAAATAAATGAAAAGTATTATATATAAAAAAATCATAATAAGATTTTTATAGTTGAAGTTGCTATTTAAACAAAGAAAAATGATAGGATTTGAGTGACTGAGATTAAACGATGTGGTTGTGCACACTCTCACTTCAGTTCCATGTAGGACCTTCCCATAAAATATGACACCAACTATTTATAGACACATATTCCTTATCCAACTAAAATGAGTCATGAAAATTACAATTTTTAAATATATTTTTAAGGATTATAAATATATAAATAAATGATTATGGCCTTCTTATTTTTAATAAATTATTTGATTTATATTTTTTTTTATCTTAGTATTTCTTCTCATATGCTCATATAAAAGTTTATCTAAAATCAAAGAGACTTAGGTTTAACAGAAAATATTAGGTTTTCATAACTCAAGATTTTCTGTAAAGATATTAATCTAGTTTGACAAATGTTGTATGATCCAATATTGTATTAATACTTTCATAAATTACTTAGATTATACCTAGACAAGTTCTTTATAAATACTTAATAAATTAGAGAAAGAAAAAAAAGTTAAATTATGTTTTATACAATAAACTACTTTATATGTAATTTATAAAATGGTTGAGTTTATCTTCTTCTCTTTTTTTTTTTTTTTTTTTTTTTTATTTTTTTTAAAAAAAAAAAAAAAAACTCGCCTAAATACATATTTGTTTATTTTACTTAGTTTTTGTGCACTGGCATTGTAGAGATTCATTCCATCAGGATTTGGAGCAGAAGAAGATAGAACAAACCCTCTTCCTCCATTTCAAGCTTTGCTCGAAACAAAATCCAAAATTAGAAGAGAAATTGAAGCTGCTGGAATTCCTTACACTTCTGTTTCTGCAAATTGTTTTGCTGCATACTTTGTCAATTATTTGCTTCATCCATATGAAGATGTGAAGGATATTGTAGTCTATGGTAATGGTGAAGCCAAAGGTATTAAATCTCACAAATTAGCTACCTAAATTATTACAATTAATACACATATAAAGATCTTATTTTCTTCTTGAATATATATTATTCACCTCAAAATTCATAAATTAAAAAATATTATTCATTTTAGTTTGTATTTAAGTTGACTAATGAGTACATGCATTCGCAAAGATTGATTGGTTTTGGTTTGACTTAATTAATGGTATATTTTGCTACTTCACTATCATTGTTTTTCTAAGTTTTATTATTTATAAGTTTATTTTTTCAGCGCGCGCGCACACATATATATATATATAGAGGTAGATACATATTTTCTTGTCATATTTTTTAATATTTGTATATTACTGATCTGTTAAATGTATTACAAAGTAATGACATATGTCTCTTAAAAAACAATGGTTTATTCCTAGTTTTTGAAAATGGACTTTTTTTATGTTATTAACCCATAATAGTAAAATGTGTAAAAATTAAAAACATGATAATAAAATTTGAAATTTTGATGGTAAAATGAAAAAAAAAAGACAGCAAAATTTTAGAAAACAATAATAAAATATGAACAAAGGCTTTATTCTGTAGCAAATAATAAAGTGGTAGCATGCAATAATACTATTCTGTATATACACATATTTTTCCATAGCAATATTAAGGCATGAATTTTTTTTTTGTAATATAAATTTGTTTATAGTGTGATTAGAATTTGTGTTGATTAGCTGTGCTAAATTACGAAGAAGACATTGCAATGTACAGTGTTAAAGCTGCAAATGATCGAAGAACACGCAATAGAGTGGTTATTTGTCGGCCTCCAAAGAATATCATATCACAGAATGAGTTGATATCACTGTGGCAGCAAAAATGTGGTCAAACTTTTAGCAACACTTTTATTTTGGAGGAAGAAATAGTGAAACAATCACAGAGTAAGAAAACTTATTAACTTGTATTTTAGCTTTTGTGATTCCTAATAGTAAAGTTTCTGCATAATGTGCAGCTTTACCTCCTCCACACAATATTCCAGTTTCTATCCTTCACAGTGTGTTTGTTAGAGGGGACCTGGTGAAGTTTGAGATAGGAGAAGATGAACTTGAAGCTTCAGAGTTATATCCTGATTATAACTATACATCCATTGATGAAGTTCTTGATATTTTTCTTGTTGATCCTATACCTCCTGCATCTGTGCTTTTGGATGAACTTCTTTTTATCTGTTATGTTATTGGCACATTGCAGATGTTAGATATTGTCTCATATTGTTATTTTAGATTTGTATTTGGTATTGTGTGTGCTGGTTTGTGTCTGGATATGGTCATTGTAATGGTTTGTGTGTGCTGGTTTGTGTCCATATGATGATTGTAAGACAATGCTGTAAATGGTAGGGTTTATTTTTGCATATAAGGGTTTAAGCATCTTAAAATGTTTAGCTTTTATTAAATTTGTTCTTTATTGATAAAAGAAAACAACAAAATTTAAATTTTAAATTTCATGTAAACTATTCAAAACTTCTAAATGTTAGATTAATTTTACCTTGAAAAAACATATACACATAATGCTAGATTAATTTTATAGCTAGAGTTATATGATAAAAAGGACATAACATAGCCTTGACATTTTGAACATAATAACAGTCTAAAAACTGGTTGAAGTGTTCTTTCTCATATATATACCATTGCAAGTTTTTTAATAGACTCTTTATTCAATCTTAGATCCCTTCCATTATTTCACATGTTGTGGTTGTGATCCAAAATTGTGGAATTAGAGATAAACATTCTCTAAACTTTATTCTCCATTTTATGACCTAAGTCTGTAATCAAAAGATATAAACACTATCTTTAATTGATTTTAAAACTCGACCATAATTAATTCCATCAAATAAAAACTATAAGCATAATCTAGAATTGAACATTAAAAATTCAAATAATTGGTGTTAGTTGTGCAACATCACCTGTAATAATATAAGTTTCTTCACATGTATTTATATTCATATATTTAAAAAATAGACAAATATAGTTTGTATTAGATATCCTCACTTAAAAGTAACATTTTTTGGAGTTGAGTCAAATTCACATAAGAGATGGACACTGCCTCCAACCTAAAAATCTTAAAACAATGGGATTGTGAGTTTTTTTTCTTATATGTTGCTCAACCTTTTTACTTTTATTCAATATCGAACTTAGATTCACATTTGGATTCTTATCTCTTTCTCAAGTGAGAGTTTCATCCACATTGGTATATCCCTTTTGAGCAGAAGTATATTTAACCACAAGTACCTTACTAGTTACTTGTACAGTCGTTTATCATAACGAGACATACTTGCCTAAAATTGGTCACCAAGATGAATTATCGGCTCTGATACCACTAGTTGGATCTTTCTCAATACAATAATGAGAGTTGAGTCAAACTCATTTCAACCTAAAAACCTTAAGATAATATGTTTGTGGATCTTCTTCCTTATATGTTGGTTAATTTTCTTAGTTTTACTTAATGAAAGACTTAGATTCAAATTTGGATTTGTAATAGAGATAAAACTTAAAGAACAAATTATTTTACAAATGCTCAAGTTTTATATATTTCAAAGGTGATTTATAAGAGGTAATGTTGGTCATCTCTAGTAAAAGACATTCAAAATTTGCAATTAAATAACACCTAAATGAACCTAAAATGACATGTAAATGCTACATCTGGATCCTTTATAAGTGTTAGACGAAAATCAAAAGAAAAAAAAAACAGAAAGAATAAATAAATTTTAAAAATTTTTAGATCTAGATCAAGAGTCGATCAATCCCATGTTTTTTTTATGCTTATGTCACACTCTCTATGCTTACTTCAAATTAACCTTGTTTTATTTCCTTTTTATCTTAACCGAAAATGAGAAGGCATGGAACATGCATTCCTCATTCTTTTCTTACCTTTGTAGCACATGATTTAATAGCATCCTCCTTGCACTCTTAAATCTCTCTTTGCATTATTTCTTTGGACCACACCATCTAAATATATTTGGACTTGGGAAAGTTCAACTAAAGCATATTTTAAACATAACTTATTGTACCTAAAAATAAAAGTTACAATTAAAATAAATTATATTCTAAAAATACAAATAATTTATTTTATTTATTAGTGAGAGATCCATGCATTCATTAAGTAGGATAAGAATAATAAAATATTTTTCCTTTACCGGGGAATATGGAATGAAGATTTTATTAGGTTCTGCCAAAAATATTTAAAATAGAGAACAATTCTGTTATTTCTTTCCATATTAATATTCCTTTCTCTATCTATGTGTATATGTCATTCAATTCATTCTATATTAATTATTCTGGAAAATTAATTTAAATTTTCAAACATTAATATAAGAAAGCGAAAGATGAAGAGATGTATTTGATGAAATGATAAATGCATCTTGACTCTTGGAACTCATTATCATAAGACTAAAATAAGGAGATATATAGATATATTCTAAAAGATACTGATCACCACCTTATAAGAGAGTGAGACACAGTGGTCTTTCTCAGGTTTATCCAAAAAAACTTATGTTTTTAGTAAAGATGGAAGAAAAGTGTGAAATTATGTAAATTTATGTTTCTTTCTCTACTTTCATCTCTGGTATTATTTATTATGTGTCTCATACCTTTCATCTTCAAATAATGCCAAAGAATGTAAATTGCAAACAAATCAAGCACTAAAGTACCAAAATAATGCAGTTGCAATTACAATATATCTTAATCACAAGATACAGTTAAATTCCTTTATAAACTTGTTCCTTATTGTGCATGCATATCTACCAATCTTTGACAACATTTGAAAAGTTTTGAGTAGTTTACATGAAATTTGAAGTTTAAACTTTATTGTTATAAAGATACAAAAGAAGTTCATTCAAAAGCAGCAGATGCAGGAGGTATAGGATCAACAAGAAAAATATCAAGAACTTCATCAATGGATGTGTAGTTATAATCAGGATATAACTCTGAAGCTTCAAGTTCATCTTCTCCTATCTCAAACTTCACCAGGTCCCCTCTAACAAACACACTGTGAAGGATAGAAACTGGAATATTGTGTGGAGGAGGTAAAGCTGCACATTATGCAGAAACTTTACTATTAGGAATCACAAAAGCTAAAATACAAGTTAATAAGTTTTCTTACTCTGTGATTGTTTCACTATTTCTTCCTCCAAAATAAAAGTGTTGCTAAAAGTTTGACCACATTTTTGCTGCCACAGTGATATCAACTCATTCTGTGATATGATATTCTTTGGAGGCCGACAAATAACCACTCTATTGCTTGTTCTTCGATCATTTGCAGCTTTAACACTGTACATTGCAATGTCCTCTTCGTAATTTAGCACAGCTAATCAACACAAATTTTAATCACACTATAAACAAATTTTTATTACAAAAACAAAAACACATCATGCTTTAATATTGCTATTGAAAAATAGTAACCATGTGTATATACAGATAATAGTATCATTGCATGCTACCACTTTATTATCTGCTACAAAATAAAGTTCATATTTATTATTATCTTCTAAAATTTTACTGTCTTTTTTTTTCATTTTACCATCAAAATTGCAAATTTTTACACCTTTTATTTCCGTGTTTTTAACTTCTACACATTTTACTTATGGGTTAATGACAAAAATAAAGTCCATTTTCAAAAACTAGTAATAAACCAGTGTTTTTTAAGAGACATATCATTACTTTTTTATACATTTAACAGATCAGTAAGGTACAAATACTAAAAAATATGACAAGAAAATATATATATATATATATATATATATATATATATATATATATATATGCAGGAAAAATAAAATTATAAATAGTAAAACGTAGAAAAACAATGATAATGAAGTAGTCAAATATATCATTAAGTCAAACCAAAACCAATTACATTTTTGTGCGAATACATGTACTCATTAGTCAACTTAAATACAAACTAAAATGAATAATATTTTTAAATTTATGAATTTTGAGGTGAATAATGTATATTCAAGAAGAAAATAATATCTCTATATTTGTATTAATTGTAATATTTTTTTACGTAGCTAATTTGTGAGATTCAATACCTTTGGCTTCACCATTACCATAGACTACAATATCCTTCACATCTTCATATGGATGAAGCAAATAATTGACAAAGTATGCAGCACAACAATTTGCAGAAACAGAAGTGTAAGGAATTCCAGCAGCTTCAATTTCTCTTCTAATTTTCATTTTCTTTTCGAGCAAAGCTTGAAATGGAGGAAGAGGGTTTGTTCTATCTTCTTCTGCCCCAAATCCTGATGGAACAAATCTCTACAATGCCAGTGAACAAAACTAAGTAAAATAAACAAATATGTCAGACGAGTTTTTTCTTTTTTTAATAAATACTTCTAAAAGAAAAAAAAAACTAAAAGATAAACTTATAAATTACATATAAAGTAGTTTGTTGTATAAAAAAAATAATTTTTTTATTTCTCTAATTTATTAAGTATTTATAAAGAACTTGTCTACGTTTAATCTAAGTAAATTTATGAAAGTAATACAATATTGGATCATACAACATTCTCAAACTAGATTAACAGCTTTATACAAAATCTTGAGTCATGAAAACCTAATATTTTCTATTAAATTTTTACTCTCTTTGATTTTAGATAAAATTTTATTCGAGCATATATATGTGAGAAGAAATATTAAGATACAAACTTTATAAATCAAACTTGCTATGTATATTCATTTTTCTAAATGTTAGACAAGTAATTTATTAAAAATAAAAAAGGTAATAATCACACACACACATATATATAATCCTTAAAACTATATTTAAAAAGTGTAATTTTCATGACTCATTTAATTGGATAAGGAAGGTGTCATATATTATGGGAAGGGTCCTACGTGCAAGGGAAGTGAGAGTGTGCACAACCACATCTTTAATCTCAGTCACACAAATGCTATCATTTTCCTTAATTTTATTTTTTAGTTTTTGTTAACATGATTTTTCTTAAATAAAATAATGTAATGTGCATATTGGAAATAGTTAGCATTTTAGAAAAATTTAGATTCACTAAAACTCAATCTATGTAAAAAGACGTGACATGTTTAACAAAAACTTTAAAACAATATATTTATGGTTTTTTTTATATATATTATTTATCTCATTCATCTCTATTTATGATAAAACTCTACTTTATACTTAAATTTCTTACGATAATTTAGATTTTGAAGAAATATATAATTTAGATTTTGGAATGACTAATGAAGAAAATGTACCTTTATATTTCCAACAACTTTGATGGCCTTTATAATTTTGAGTTGGTCCATGAGTTGAGGGCATGCCAAGGCACTTATCACAATATCAGCTTCTTTAATCACTTCCAAAATCTGCTCATACTCAAGTTCTCCCTATGCTTGCAATTTAGACTTCTTTTAGAAAATGACCATTTCAAATAATAATTTAGTCTTTCAAAGGAAAAATATATACTAATGACGCACTTTCAGTTATTATTATAGATTTAATTAAGTTTTAACTCCTTCACAAATTAATTAAATTTTTATTAAAAAATTGTTTTATTGATTACTTAAAAAGTTTTAGATTTTCAATTGAGTTTCTCTCATCTAATTTTTTTTCCTTTACATGATAACATGACTATTACTTATCTCGTTATCTTTCTCATTTGTCAATATGTTATAAAAGATGTAAAATTTTATAGTTAATATAAGATGATTTTGACGTTGACAAGTAATTTTTATTAATTTTATTAAAATATGTTAAATAAGGAAGTTATGTTTTTCTGATAATTTTTATGTTATCACCTACAGTAACCAAAGACATCTTGACATCATAATTGATGTAGGTGACAGTTATAATCCTTTATTATCCAACAATTAAAATAATGAAAGTCAATTGAGTTTTGAGTTTTACAGTAACTAAAATATCATTTTATATTAACTATGAAATCTTGCATTTCTTAATAAGTGAACAAGATAACAACTAGATCCCTATAAAAAATTAAACAACAACTGCCCAATTAAAAGATATAAAAAGTTTAAATACTTAATAGGCTAAAGAAATGTAATAGAAACTTATTCAAAATATCTAAATTAAAAAGGAAATTAAAACTTAATTAATTAAGTCTTATTATTATTATTGTGTAAAATTTGATTTAACAAATCATTTTCATAATTTTTTTAAAATTAGGTTTACCTGAACTCTACAAAAACGAAATTTGTGAGTTGAGAAGTGTACTTTCATTACATACTATTTTTTCTATTAACATTATTATTTTCAATAAATCCAATATTATAGAATTTAATGTTTAAATGACATCATAAATGATTATTTTTATTATGTAGCTAAATTCCATAGAACTGGCTTATTGAATGGAACTTTGCTTTTTTTCTTTTTCTTTTTTGTTTTCCTCACTCAAAACAACAGTGAAGTACTAAACATGAGCACCTGAAGATTGAAACTTTGATTTGGTACTACTATAGTCCTTTCTACAAAATTCAAACTTGAATATATTAGTTCTTGTTTGAAGATAGAATGAAAAAAAAAAAAAACCTGCACAAGTGTGACTCCCATGGAGGTGAAGTCCCTGCAAAGTTGTGTCTTTGAGGAAGAAGTTTGTGAATTGAGAGGACGAGTATACACCAAAGTTGGATGCCCTAAAGAGACACTTGCCTTCACCAAATGCCTTCCAATATAACCACTTCCTCCAAATATAACTATCCTATTCTTTCTCTCCATTTTCTTCATCCTTTCTCTTGCAAATCAATGCTTAACCCTTTAAATAATAACATTCTACATTTTCTATCACATGTTTTATTTTTTTATCAACATGTATCACATGTCTTTTTATCACCATGTATCATATGCTATATATTGATACTCACGTATCAACCACTGAATAATAAGATTAAAGCAAAAGAAGTGGTCTCAGATGATTAATATGTACATTTTTTATCACGTGCCATTGATACCCAACTACCAATCACTGAAAGAAGAAACCAAAACAAGAGGTACCACTTGCATGGTGGAACTATTAGGGTTGGCCAAAAGGTAGGGTAGAATGTATAAATTATTTTTTTTTATGTATTTTTATACATTTTGCCACGGACAGTTGTAGGATAAAAATATATTTTTATGAATTACAATAATATTTTCCACTAGTCAGAATCATTAATTTATAGAAAATATATCTAGATTTATACCAAAGAAACTAATATTAGTACATGAGAAAATTTATTTTAAGTTTTTTTTCTGTATTTTTCTTTTATAAAATTATTTCTAGAAAAAATTGCTAAAGCGTATTCTTAGACTCATAATTGTTAATTAGTTTGAGTTGATATAGATTTTTTATTTTTTTTTTTATAACTTAGAACCTAACCAATTCTCATAGGTAGATCAACTGCGCACAGAAATTAAAATATGTTTTTTAAATAATTTTATTAGAATCGTTATTAATATAAGTGTTGTTAAAAAAAATACTGATAGTGCTTTAAAACTATCCTTGTATCTCAAACTAATAAGAACTGTCATCGATGTCAAAAACATATATAAATGTGAAATACAGCGAAAGTTTCATGTTGAATCGTGATTTGTGCTTCATTTCAATCTTTTAATTTCTCGACCACTTACAATGATGAGTTTAGCACTGTAATTGAAAATGAGATACCACGATAATTATGGTAAAAATTCTCATTGAATGTGTATTTTTTTTTTTAGCATGTATTCTATTTTGACGTCTCTTCATTCCGTGAAATATCAAACATAATCACAACTATTTACAAATTACGTCACATCAAATCATAAACACAATTATTAAAGCTGATAAATAAGCAATTATAAGAAAATGTCTAATACTATTTCGAATCAATATTTAATAGGTTATTGCATAACTAAAATCCAAAATCACTCTCAATCAATATATAAATATATAAATGACTAAAAGGATAAATAATTTATTAAAGAAAAATTAATGTTTTGGTGGATAAATGGATTTGAGAAAGAGAATATGTGTGAATATAAAAGGATTTGAAAGAGTAGATTGAATTATTTGGATTAAGATATAGATGATAAGATTTGACATTTGTGATTTATATGATAAGTGCAATTGATAATTTAAATTTTTTTATTGATAAAAATATAAAATTATAATCTTATTCTTGTGGTTAAAATTAATTTAAAATAAAATATAATTAATTATTTATAAAATTTAATTTATTATTATTATTATTATTATTATTTTGATATATTTATTTTAATTATCATTTTTTATTTAATTTATTATTTTTAATTTATATATTATTATTTTATAAATTAATTTTGGTTATTACTATTTTTTTAATTATTATTTTATTAATTAATTTTAAATATTATTATTTTAAATTTTGTTATCATTATTATTATTTATATTATTACTTTATTACATTATAAGTTTTATAACATAATCAATTAACATAACTTATTAGTGTACTATGTATATAACCAATTATTATTGAGTTTCATTCACAACCTCTTCTTTATCCTATGTTCAGTCACTATCTCAAGCAGCTACATGACACAATGAAAACACATTCAAAAGAAAGGGATATTTTTATAAATTAACAAATTCCTGTGCTGATTTTTAATGCAAATATATGTGGGAAGGGAAGAACCCATCCCTCATTAATAGTCATCACTCAACTCAAGCAAACAGTAGCCATCTTTATTTACAATCAAACCATTCATCCAAACACAATTATAAAGACTAAGTACATGAAAAAAAAAATATTACTTTGTCTGAAGTGTTATAAACATTTATAAAATATTCTTTCCACATACTTTAGTCATATTGGAATGTTTCCAATAATTGTGACTTGTTAAAAAGTATATTTACAGAAATTAACATAAGTTTATAAACAACTAATCCTTTAATGTATGAGTGTATTTGTGGATTATAGTGTATTATCTTATTTTTAACATCCATCTATTTTAGAGTTTTCATCCATTACACTTATAATTTTTATTTGTTCATTACATTGTAATTTAAAATAAATATAATTAAATCAGATAATTACTATACAAAAGTGAATAAAGAATGTGATTAAAATCATTGAGTTGTATCTATGTGATTTTATTTTTATTTTGAACTTAGTCATCTAGTTACCTCAGAAAAAATTTTAATCTTGTAACATGAAAATCAACATTAAGGATATCTTTTTAACTCTTCAAACTCTTTTATATACAAAATACAATCATTAATCATTATGACATGCATTATATTTTTTTATACTTCATACTTCTTATATAAAGTATCCTTTTTACCTCATAATTTGGATTGAGTAGTGTATTAGTTACTTTTTGAAAACATGTCATTCAATAAATAAAGTTTTTTTGTGAAATTTTTATTGGTTCAACCATCCATTTTCTTCAAATTCAAATTTTAATATTATTTCATAATTGTGTGTAGTTAGTTGAATTAGGATACAACGAACTATCTATATAGTTAAACATATTCTCATATTCATAAACTTGAAGAGAAGATCATGTCTTCCAATCTTTTGTGTGTGGTTAAATCAATTAAATTATTTATTTTGCACACACTTAAAAAATCTAATAATTCACCATGTCATATTATGTTATGTAATTTTGAAGAAAGTCATCACATAAAATATGTTATCTAATTCTGATAATATATAATCTTTTCTCATTCAAACAATTCACACAAAGATACATTGTCCCTACTCTATCATCACTATTATTGACATTATATTGTTCAAACAATAAATTAATCTAATTTTTAATCTATATAGATATTCTATACTGCATAGTCACGATGTAAGTAAAACTCACTTTTTTAATTAAAGGTGTGACCTTATTCCATTTAGAAAATTTTATTTTTTATATTTGATTAACATGTAGATTTATATTGTAATAATTTTCGGGTGATATAAAATGAAGCAGTCACATAAAATAAACTACCATCAAGTATACATTTTAAAATCAAAATAAAATGCAAATAATGAAATTTCATGATATTCAAATCAAAATATTCATATTAATGAACTATTAAAAAATTATTAATTTTTCTACGGTGTTCAATCATATAATTGAATATTCAATATATATAGACTCTTAATACTCCCTCTTTATATAAAATAAATCGTAGAAACAAATCAAATGAAAAGTGTAATACACAATTATTTATATTAATCTTAAATTAAAAAATTAAAATTAACTTAATCCACATAAATCTATCAAAATATCCACAACATGAAACTTAAAATATATACTTCTAAAATATAAAAATATAATTTGTCATGGATTGTATATCCCAAACCATATACTGGTATACTCAACTCAAAATTCAATAGAAAGCATATTAATTTAAGTAAAATACATATCACAATTATAAATACCAAAGTTCAACTCTCTCTCAATCTTCCAAATCATAAATTAACATATAATTATATTTCTAACATAATTATATAAGTAAATAGCTAGACAATTAAACTTATTCTATATAACTGAATAGCAACTCTTAATCCATGTAACTAAATAACAATTTTATACCTATATACATCTAACTTATAAAATAATTATATTTCCTACATAATCAATACTAATTAATAATTAAATATATTATATATAAATAAATAAAAACTATTGATCTTATATATATAAAAAATTTAATATAATTAAAAAAATATTAAATAAAAACTAATCTCGTTATATAGATGGAGGGAAGATGGAGATGCTATTTGATACTTTCAATGACATTTTCTTAACCAATCATCGTTATTTTTACTTTTAACGAAGGTTACTTGTCCAACTGTTATTATAAAATAATTTTCAACTATTTATGCTTTTAACAATAATTCCTTAACTATTGTTGTAAAGTTCATTATAATTGAAAAAGACTAAGCATTTTTCTCAACTGTATAATAAAAAGAAAATAAAAGAACATGAAAAAGTATAATAAAATAAAAGAATATGAATAATCTCAAAATATTTAGTTCTATATTACATGATATAAAAATAAAAAAATTATGTTAAAAATTTTGGTTTATGCAGGTTATTCACTTTATTATTAATTTTCTCTTTATGTTTTTGTTTTTGTTCAAAAAAGATCTCCCTGCAGTTTTAGTTTAAGTTTTTTTTTTCCTTTGCAGTAAAAAACCATTGAATATTCACACCGATTCTTTTATATAATTATCATCATAAAAAATTTTGTGGATTTTATCATTATTTTTTAATTTTATCTCATTATACTGATATGCTAAATATATAATAAAATATTGACGTGTTTCTATAAAATAACATAGTTTCATCATAATTTTTTTATAGTAAATCGTGTAAAATTTTAAAATATAATAGTAAAATATGAAAAGATAATATTAAAATCTATAAATAATAATAATAATAATAATAATAATAATAATAATAATAATAATAATAATAATAATAATAATAAAAGTAATGAAACTTATAATTGCTCCTTGAAAATTGAATACCACTAATAAGTGTGCAAAAATTTCAATACCTAATAATATCAAGAATATCTGCCCCTATATGACTTTATGATACAAACCCACCAATTCCTATTCCATCATTTTTGGTGCTGCAAAATCAAATACCAACCGTACTAAAATAACCTTCATTTCAATATAAAGTCGTATTCATCGTACAAATTTATCGTACCTTCCACCATTTCACTGATTTGTTTTCCAAATTATTTGAACATTAATAGTTAGAGTCAATTATGTTGACTAAAAAATAGAAAATACAACTACATGTCATCTAATGCTTAGAATTTTATAAATTTGTATTCAACATAAAATTATTAAGAGAAAAGTGTCCGAAACTATGGATACCTTTGTCTTTTTCATATCCCTATGGTTAGTTAAGAAGTTTAGACAATTGTCTGTATTAAAGTGTGAAATTAAAGTAATTATTTGATTAATTCAGAAATAAAAGAAGTTATGCTTATTTGTATATAGTGATTTGTGTTTTGAATTTATATATTTATGCATATTTTGATTAAGAATGAATGAGTTTATCTATAAGGATTTTTAAGATTTTTCATCATAATTTTATGTTAAGATTTTTTTTTTTTCCTTTTTCATCTTTGTGTGAGATGAGGAGAAATCTCGATTCATTCTTGATAAATTTTGTTCTTGTTGTGACAATTTTTTTTATGAACAGGTCTATCATAAAATCTTAAATCTTCATATTAAGTTTTGGTTAAGTCATTCATGTTTGATAATAAAAATAGAGACAATTTTAATATGTCTAATATAAGCTATCCAAATATAAAACAAGTATTAGATGAAAGTAAATGTATAAAGCACAAGCCTTTAACAAGACACTAGTAAAAAAATACGTACCTACATATATCTGCAAGTAAAATCTATAATGATTTCTACAGAAAATGAATATGGATATTTTAATTATCCATTTGTTGATGAAGCCAGCAAGCTTATCATATGATATTCAACCCACAGATATCCGGTATCATTAATCATTATTAATGAATTTTATTTGAATATTTTTAAAAAATAATTTATTAAAATAAAGTTACTGGTGAAAATATTGATTTTTTTTAAATTTAATTTATATACTTATATTTTTTATTTAGACTTATAAAATTAAAGTTGTTTTTAAAAAAAAACTTAATTTTTTAAAACATATACTTTATGGTGTAACTTATTTTTTTTTTTAAGAATTGAATTTATTTGCACTAATATTTTAGTACGCATTTTATTTGAATTATAATTTAAAATTAAATATTTTATCAGAATTTATATATTAAAGAATTAATTTTAAATAATTTATTTTAAAATAAAAAAAATATTCTACAGTATAAAAAAAATTCACAAAATAATTTTTCGCAAATACTCAATTGGGTAGTGAGACAATTTTTTTAAAGTATAAAGTAGGTGTTACCCGTACCTTTCTTAACCTATTGTCATCCTTAATTACTTAAGTACAAAATATAAGATTAAAAAAGTCTACTTTAAATACAAATGCTCTATATAAACAGAATACTATATTTCAACATAGTTACAATAAACAACGTCATCACTAGTTCTAAACTTAGTTCCTTTTATATGATTAAAAAATTATAGAGACAACATGTGTTATAAGAGAATAGATGTACATGACACAAGATACAAGCCTTACTAGACACAAGTATAAAAAATTTAAGTGTCTTATCAAAATAATAGACATGAAGAAACATAGCATAAAGAAAATACAAACATTAGGCTCTATTCAAAGTTTAGACACATTTACCATTAGACAAGATAGTTGTTAAAAATAAGCATTAGCCATATGAAAAAAATGCTATTATAAATAATATACGATTCTACTTTACATAGAAACTTGTTTCACTAAACAAAATAAACAATATCATAAAAGTCTTACATATTAGACCAAATTTAAGTAGTTAGACAAAGATCATTGAGTGTCTATTGGATGCATCTCTAAGATGTAATATTGTCTACTATCTACAATAATTGACCAAAAATGCTATATAAGAAGACATTGACATGTAACGTCATTCGTCAATGTGTGTATGCTTATTTTTAGTATTATCAGATATAGTAGAAGTGCAACAAAGATAAAGAGAATGAACTACATATTTTCTTGTACTTTTATAATATAAAATGTCATGCTTATTTTGAGTATTATAAGCTATAATAGGAATACAACAAAGATAAAGATAGTCAATTACACATCTTATTATATTTTTATAATAGAAGATGTTAGCATAAAGGTGTGACCTTCAAAAAATCTCCATCATAAGATTTTTTAAAGCATTCACCCCTATAATGATCATCTTAAAAAACCTATATATATATATATATATGTGTGTGTGTGCATGTATGTATATATCATGTAAAAAAGCTTGAATTTCCATAATACAATAAATGAATCTCACGTGCATGAATATAGAAAAAATCTTTAAATACTTAAGATAGTATGTCATTTTTTAAGTGCTGAAGATAATATATCTTCTAGTCGACCTAGAGAAAATAAGACATTTTTACATATTTTTTATTATTATGAAGTAGTTTATCTAAAAGTAAAAAACTTAGATTTAATTTTTACTAATGATATGTGAACCTTCTAATCATCTTTTGTTGTAAATTATTAAAAAAAACTTTATAGGTTCAATTTAAAGAAATATTTTATATATACTCAAATAGTATAATTCCCCGAATTCATGATCAACTAGTACAAAATTGTTATTAATACTCTCTTATATCACACATTGTATTTTCTTTTAATTATTTTTTTAAAAAATTATAACTGTGTTTTAAAAAACCATATCATGACTTTTACAGGATCAAATAGGTGTTCTTGTGAAAAACAGTTTACCAATTTATTTTCAAAACTTTATTCAAAGCATTTTTTTTTATAAATAACATGTTATTTCATGTAAATACTTTTTTCTATAGATGATTGAAAAAATATTTTTTATATTTTAAATATATATATATAAATACATATATATATATATATATATATATATTTATATA
>Ga0209489_101777_pt1 | contig 44265 bp, 23 predicted proteins | sample SiratrowhiteBW_FD_187527 | JGI IMG/M metagenome (GOLD analysis project Ga0209489, IMG submission 187527) | Root nodule microbial communities of legume samples collected from California, USA - Siratro white BW (SPAdes) (version 2) | ecosystem: Host-associated > Plants > Roots > Nodule | place... | reverse complement strand
AATATATATATATATATATATATATATATATATATATATATATTATATTCAATTGAAAAGTGAACCTTATTGTATCCTTTGAGATTTAATATAATGATTCATGTATTATTAGTCAGAATTTTTTATTATTTGGTTAAACAATTTAGAAAAGTTCATTCTTTTTTTTTACTTTATTAATATGATACACAAATTCTGATTTTATATTTTCATAAAATTTCAACTTACATGCATTTTTTTTTAGATGCATACATGACTTTGGTATATAACGCTTCCATGGTGTGTATTATAACTCTTGGTAGTCTTGTAATTTTTTAGGCCAAATGCATTTCCTTAGAGTTTGTTTTGTTCTTATTTTCTATTCATAAAGCAGATTTGTAGTTTCTTAGAATTTTATAGTTTTTACAAAATCATTATTAAAAGTTCATTCGTATACTTTGCTTGAATCGTCTAATGAGTGCTCTAATCAACTGTAGGAATATTTTTTGAATTGATGCTCTTTTTACCTTGGAAGCCTTAATGAAGTAGTCGATTGGAAACTGGAGATTAAAAAGTAGAAATTATATAAAAGTAGGCAATACGCTATTGTCGCAACCGGAATCATGACGGGACACGGCGATCCAAAAAAATTATTAATTAATAAAAAAATGGAGTCGTCACCATAGTTTTTATGAAAAACTATGGAAAAACTAAAAAAAATAAGGATAAGGCTAGTTTGCAAAAACTGGATATAGATCTGGGAGTCGGTTACGTGTGGGGAATATATTAGCACCCCCACAACGCCCGTCCTAAGACGGTACCTTTAATTAAATAAATAAAACTGAGTGTGACTTTTCAAAATATTTATTTTCCCGAGAAAAAGACCGAGATTAAGATAAAACAAACAAAATGGTTTTTTTAGTTTTGGGGGGCCCGACAAGGTTTGACCTTGCTCCTACGTATCTCTATCAAGGATAGAGAATCAAGGTTACGTAGTTCTTTGTAGAAAATTGTTTGTTTGTTGATATTTTTTAATTTTTGGAAATTTTATATTTATATTTTTTAAAATTTGGTATATTTTATTTTTTTTTATATTTTTAGAACGTTTAGTGTTTTTGAAAGTTAAACCCATTTGAATATCGCTTGATACGTATGGCCCTTTGATATTCCAAACGGGGTTAAAATTTTTTGAATTAATTCCCATATGATGCGAGCAGTCAATTAAGAAATTAATCGAAAATTTATTAAAATAAAACATATTTTTTTTTGCAAAACAAGAATAAATATGAAAAATAGACCTTAAAAGAAGAAAAACAAAAAAAAAAAGAAAATAACCCAAAATTAAACTACCAAAGTTTTTTTTATTTTATATTTTTTTGAAAAAAGAAAAAAATGTTAAGGGTAGTTTTGAAATCTGAGAAATTTGTGGGTGTAGGTCCTAACTCATGTGGTGTAAGAAGCAACTCACTAACTAGAACCCAATTAGGGTTAGAGGCATTTTTGGCATGAGATAGTGAGTGTAAGGACACCATAGCACCAGCACCACTTGGCAAAGGGTTAGGAGGCGGCGGCGAGGAGCCGACGGCGACGAGCGTCGTCAACGACGGTAGCGGTGGCGGTGTCGACGGTGGCAGCGGCATGATGCGGCATTTTTTGTGCCGTTTTGATGATTGTTTCGTGGTTGTTTTCAATGCAGCTTAACCTGTTTTTGGTACAATTTAGGTGCTGTTTTGTGGCTGTTTTTGGTGCTGTTTGGGTGTTATTTTTGGTGTTGTTTGGGTGTTGTTTTCGGTACAGTTTGGGTGTTGTTTGGGTGCTGTTTTTGGGTGTTGTTTGGGTGCTGTTTTTAATGCAGCTTGGGGTTGTTTTGGTGTTGTTTTTGCTGCAGTTTGGGTGTTGTTTTTGGTGTAGTTTGGGTGTTGTTTTTGGTGCTCTTTGGGTGCTATTTTTGGTGCAGTTTGGGTGCTATTTGGGGCTGTTTTTGTGGCTATTTTTGGTGCTGTTTTTGGTGGTTGTGAGGTGACGTGAGAGAGAGTGAATAGAAAGGGAAAGAATGAAGACGTATATGCATGTTTGCAAAAAGATAAAATAGAGACAAACAAATAAACAAATCATATCATTTGACAAACCCATGCAACATTATGTCCCTTCCATCATGAAAATCATACCTCCGAAGCGTTTTGTTCTTCCCTTTTCGTTGCTTCACAAGCTCTTGTTACTTCCTTTTTTCAACCGTTTCCCTCTCCAATGAAGAATAGCATGAGAGTATAACCTCTTCTTTTTTTTGGAACCCGTCTCCCCTCTTTTGTTCTTCTTTTTTGTGTTTTTTTTTTCCTTAAAGAGAGTCATCTCTTTTTATTTCCCAAAAGGCCCCTGCCTTTTCATTTCCCAAGAGACCATGCCTTTTTTACTTTCTAAGAAAAAATCATGCCTCTTCACTTCCCAAGAAATCCCATACCTCTTAATTTCTAAAATATTTTTATTATTTTTTATTACTTTTTTTTAAAGAAAATAATTTTTTTTAAGAACACTTTTGAAGTAAAGTTTACCCGGACGAAATTGGGTGTTGACAACTATGAAAGTTGTTTTGAAAGAAAAAGTTGATTAGTTTAGTTAGTTTTAGAATCGATTTTGTGGGCTCGATGAGCCCATTCATTTTTGTAAAGCTCTACGACTTTTATAAATAGATATTAGTTGACATATCTAAAAGAGAGAACATGAAGTTGTAGTTTAGTTCTAGACTTAGTTTTTAGTTTTTCAAGTGAATGGAATTAATGTTTTTAATTTTTTTGTTTTGTACTCTTCTTTGCGCGCTCTTTTCGCTTTTCACTTTTCTGTTAACCGCAATTCAAATTTCTTTTAATTATGTTCCAATTGTTCAATAAAATTTACAATTTCTATTCTTTATTTCTGAAATTTCTTTTGGGTTTGATCATTTTCAATTCATTCTTACTCAACTTTTGTTTCCAGATGAGAATTGTGAACATGAATCGGTTGCTCATATGTTCTTCACATTCAAAGAATGACTTTCTTTGCATATAAAAGTGAAGAAGAATTTATCAGAATTCATAAAAATTAAGTCTGTGTATTTTGGGTTTCAAGTTTTGTAATTCTGTTCATCTATGTTTTACATTTATATTTTAATTCTACGTTTATTAGTTTGCTTTATGATTTCCCAATTTTAATTTTAGAGTATAATTTACAATTTTTGTAATTTCAATTTTACAATTTACATTGTCGTGCTATTTAACCTTCTCAATTTTACTTTTCATTTTTCTTATTTTGCATTTTATATTAAGTATCTCTAACTTTCATTGCCTTTAATTTTTCACATTTGTACATTTTAATCAATTTACATTAAAAAAAATTCAGTTTCCACACTTTTAATTAAATATTAGTGCATTGCTCATCATTTTTTTACTCATTAGACGACTTTTGTTCCAGATGCAACCATTAGATAATCTAATAGACTATAATCTACTAGATGGTCTAGTCATTGTGTAATTTTCTTCCAGTAAACCATTGTAGTTCAATTGTTTGTTCTTTTATTTTAATTTAGGTATTTCAATTGTTTGTTCTTTTATTTCAATTTAGGTAGTTCAATTGTTTGTTCTTTTATTTCAATTTAGGCATAAAGTTTATTCAATTTCTATTCATATGAAACATTTTCAATGTGCATATATCGATTATAACATACTTTGTTTTCTTGTTTTTGTTTTTGGCACTTCTGTTTACATTTATGTTTCACCATTTATTTTGTTATTCATACATATTTAGTTTATAATTACATTGTAAGTTTTAGTCTAAAATTTTTTGTTATGAAATTTTCTTTATCCCCAATCTTTAATTTGTGAAAGAAAAGAATAACGATCAAAATGGAATCAATTTGTTTGGATTCTTTGGGTTTGACCTAGGTTGACCCTATACAACATTAGAAAAATTTAGTTTTACTTGAAACGTGACGCGACTAAACGTTCATCAGTGTACTAGAACATCAATACAAAATGGTATTGAAATTTTGTGAAAAAAGAAAAATTATATTTTTTGAATATGTTTTAATCAAGTATAAAGTAATGCCTTTCTAAGTGGGATAACTCGTACTTTTCATAAAAAATTGAAATGTACATCAACATTATAAGTTATTTTTTATCAAGTTATTTGAAAAATATATCAAAGTTTGGTAAATTCAAGTTGTATGTTTAAAGAGTATGAGAATGGAGTTGAACAATTTTTAGAATTTTTTCAAAGAAATTGACCTATATCAATTCAAAGTTTTATTACTATGTTAATTGTGTGAATGGATAGGTACAAATTATAAGTATATTATAGATACATCTTATCTTTGATGGGATCTTGAAGAATTATATTGCATGGACATGACACATGTATATTCCAAAAGTATCTTAAGTTGAGAAGGGGAATGTTAGTATGGAAAATCAAATAAAAGACATTTTTTATATTTGGGTAAAAAGAATTTTCACTAAGTTCATGCTCTTATATATTATAGATTGAAATAATTCATAGAAACTTTAGTATCTCACGTAAACAAATTTTACACATTTTTCATATATATTAAGACTCGTGAATTTGAATCAAAATGAGATAGATAGACAGATAAATAGAATTATTTTATTAGGAGAATAAATATTTCTACAAGAGGAGTAGGTGCTAGAAGAAATTTATAAAAAATTTATGAAATTTTGTGTTATTCCCTATTGTATATATTAAATATAAATATATAATAAATATGTAATCGAGAAAATGGTATGAAATTTGTATATTTTATTACACTTTAAACTACGTATTATATTTTGGAGTGCTAGAAAAATAAATACAGAGAACTAAAAGTTACATTTTAAAAAGAATATTACTACAAGTATTAGATTAGTGAAAAAAAAAAACATTTTTGTTATATACTATTAACAAAGTCGAACAAATTTTTCAATTAATAAAAAATTTAAAAACTAATTAAAATGAAATGTAAAATATTGTCTTGATTTTGTTGTTATCAAGCAAATCATAATTGAGATAAGTTGTCATAATTGATTCTGTTGTTATCAAGCACAGTTTAAAAGTAATAGATTTTGAAAAATTATCCAAATTACAATAAGTTGTCATTTTTAAATCTTGTAATAGGTGTGTCAACAAAATATCTCTTTTTCACTTAATTCTTACATAATAATCCTTCTAGAACTGTTCAAGTGAACTAGTAGATTTAACCGATTTATCTTTTTCATATGCCCTAATTTTTTAATTTCTTTCCGTAAAGTTTTTCTCATGTCTCTTTTGAACAGCTTCTCTGGTTGTGTTACAAAACCACAAGCTCATAGGAGAAAAACATTGATAGATTCAATTTTTCTATGTGCATAAAGTTATTCGGGTTCACCTAGTAATTAGATTGTGTAAATATGCATTGTTTTATAGTTTTGAATCCTCTAATGTTTTATGGATACGGGTTTAGTGAATTATGTTTTGATAAATATTAAAGTATGAACTAGTTATGTAATTAATATTCATTATCAATACATTAATTATAAATAAATAAGATTGTTTTTAAGAAATACATATTCTTGAAGGCTTTAATATAACGGTTAAATTTGTATATAATAAAGTAACATTGAGAATACATGTACAATGTTCTTGGTTTTCTTTTTATAAGTGTGAAAATTGTTGTAAAAAAGTATTATCAAATGTTATTTGATAATGATTTAATAGAATTATAAAACTAAGATTTAAACAAATTATATATAATTAAAATTACGACCAAAAATTAGAGACTAAAGTTACATATAATTAAAAAATTAAGGAATTAAAATTACAAATTTTTGAAATATAAAGAGTAAAATCACAATTAATTTTTTATCAAAATTCACCTTTTACATTAAAGAAGCACCATTTCCAAGAACACGACCAGGACTTTTCTTTTATTTAGTTAATTAAAGAACTGAACCAATTATTAATACTATTTTCAAAAGGCATTTGAAGAATTTAAAAAGTTGAAGACTTGGATTTGATTCCTTAATACTCTTATTCTCCATTCTGCTTTACTTTTCTACACTCAACAAAATTCACTACGTCCTAAACTCAAAAGAGAACCTACCACATGCGTTTTCTTTCCTTTTGATTTTAAAATGTATCATTTTTCGTTTTTAAAATAATTTATATAACGATTTATTAGATAGTTTTTTTTTATAGGAAAGTGATTTATTTTTAAATTAGTGAAAAGGATAAAACTTTTAGAAAGACTAAACTTAAATTTTAATTTTTTTTTAAAGATCTGAAACATCATTTTTTTTCTCTTTATATTTTGGTTTTCTCTTCCGCGCGTTTGACTAATCATTCACTTTATACTGTTTTGACTTACAACTGGAAACTTAGAATACGAAAGATTACTTTTAGACATTTTGGTTGTTTTTAAGATAAAATAAATGTTTGCAATCTCATTATTGAGTTTAAGATAATAATTAAAATTTGTAAAAAACTTGAGTATATATATAGGCTTTTTTTATATCTAAATAAAACTAATTTAAAGTTATTTTTCAACAAATTTATACCACAACTGATACGATTATAATCAATATAATTGATTATATTATTTATTATTAAAATAATTTATACTTTGCATTATTACTGTAAAATATGATATTACGAATTTTCAAGTAATTATTTTAAAAATTAATAAACTTATTGTGTATGTAATTTTATTATTAGTCTGAAGTATTTACTAAATATTGATGATTAATCTATGTCGAAAAAGATAGTGTACAATTTTAATAAAGTCTATGCAATATGTTAATTAGGGAATATTAATTCTTATATAATTTCAAATGTCATAGTTAATGATAGAAGAAAATATTAAAGTTTAAAACTATTAAATATATTTTCTTTTATTTAATATTTTGAAAGAAAGACATTGCTTTCTTCACTAACAAAATCAATATTTGGGTTAGGTAGTGGCATATGGCAAGTTTAATTAACTAAGGGTATGCCTTTTCTAATTTTAGGTTTTGTTAATGTTTCATACAATGCCTACTGTTATTGACTCTATATGATTATATTCTAAATCTTCTCTTGGCTCTCATTTTTCCAATGTTCGTAAAATTAACCCATTATTATATATATTTGCTTACTAAAAATAACTTTCCTCCAATTTTGACCATTAAAATTAGAATGGTGCAAATTGTGCAACTTTTGGAGTCAGATGTAAGAAAGGGTTTAATTTTAATACAATAGGGTTACAGTTACTATATCAACTCAAATTTAAGTATATACAGACAATAACTCTCATTTTATAAATCAATTTTCTAGAGTTACTTTACCTCAAAATAAATTATAAAATAATATTAAATTTTATTCTAACCATTTTTATCAAGTTGATTGAATTGTTAAGGGACTAACTGTAAATGTTCTTTCCTAAACTTTATGTTTGAGATATTTAGTTTTCCGCGTAAAAAACGTATATTAAAAAAATTATTGCTATAAAAAAGAGTATTTAGAATTTATTATGTACTTAATTTTTAAATAATTATTATAGGAATTGATAGTTATATTGTATAAAATAATCTGAAATTACATAATAAATTATTATTATTATTATTATTATTATTATTATTATTATTATTAGGGTATTGTAATTTTAGTTTGAAGCAATAATACTTTTTTTTTATTACCAGAATCTTATGAAATTAAAAGGATATGGTAAAATAAAATATAAACGAATAATCACACTGATAAATTCATTTATAACTTAATTTGATTATCTGAATGACTAATAAATATATATAGAATTTACTTAAAGTATTTGATTTTCAGTACGGTTGTTTTGTTAAACTTTATATGTAATATATTTTTATCTAAAAGTAATTATAGTTTATGAATTTTTTTTTTTTTATCTCAACAAGGATGTTTATCAGGAGGATAAATAGAGAATCTTAAAGGATAATATTTTGAAGTATTTTTGTCACAAATGCTTATTATTTTGAAGTATCACTAACTAGAAATTGATAGGTTTTACTATTTCATTTGAGAAAGTAAAAATTTATTTTTTATTTTATTTTAATATTTAATGGATATAAATTTTTTTATTACGTTCTCATTCTTATCAAGGAATGTGTATACATATTGTCCCTAATGTTTAATATTAATTAAATAAAAAAAATTAAATATCATAAAAAATATAATATTATCAAGTATTTAATATAAAAATGTTATTTCTCTAATATGAAATATAAAAAAAATATAATTATGTAAATATCGAATAATAGTATCAATTAATAATTGGATAAAGATTAAAAATTTATAAAAATAACAGATATAATTAAAGGTATAACTTCAAAATAAATTATAAAACTATAGACTAAATAAAAGTTAATATAATTTTTTTATATTAACTAATAAATTAAAAATATTTTAATAATATAAAATAAAAATAAATATAAGGACGAAAATGAATATTGAGACAGAGACACTATATGTATATACTTGTCTCTATCTTATCTCAATCTAAAAAATTAAGTAATTATTATATACTAATATCTAATTAATACATAAATATTTCATCAAAATCCAGATGATTTTGAATAATACATATGCAAGAATTATCCCATCGATAACTTTATCTTACTTGTGATTCTTAGAAAATTATTACAGTCTCATATTCTTTCTAAATAAGTCAAGGTGACTTGAAAATGTATCACTTCTTTTTTAATATATGTAATTACTAATTTAATTATAATATGATAAATTAAAAAAAATGTTTTCAATATTTTTTTTATTTTAATGTATATTTATTTTTTATAATTTACTAAAATAAAATTATAATTATTAAATTATATCCATATATATAATATTTCTTCCATTATTTAAAAAATAGTTTTATTAATAATACAATCTTTCTTTCATTATTCTATTATTATATTAATAGGTAATGATTATTGATTCTTCAAGTATAACTTCTGCATATCAGGACAATGTTAACAAGAAGATAACATTTTGCCACACTGAATTTGAGAAGATTAGCATTTCCATTATTTCATATAAAAAAATATAAAAATAAAAATAAATCTCATATGAATAAATTAGATAATAAAAAATAATAATATGTGTAACGTCTTTTTCTCATTTTGCTCTCTTTTTTAAAATTTTTCTATATTTTTTTATTAAATTCTTTCTTTCAATCCTCGTCTTTTTCAGAATCACAACTCACAATAATTGATGTTAGAAATCATTTCTAATCGATCATATTTTCAAACAAGTAAGTTTTTGTTTATTATAAATATTATTTATTCTTTTCCTTTTCTTATGAATTTTTCATCAATCATGGTAGGAGGTTAAGTGACAAAAGCAATCCTCCTAACTTGGTTAAGTTCATATTAAAATTTGATTATGTTTGAATATTTTATTATAAGTCTCTAGATTTTGAGTAGATTTATTGGTTCATCTGAAACTTTCTTTGAAATAAAGTGTTACATTACAGGTAAGGAAAGTTATTTATGTTTTTTATAGAATCTTGTAATAGATGATCTAGATGTGAAGGTGACATTGTAACAATATCCTGAATTTTATGCAAGGTTGTATGTTATTTCTTTTTTATTAAAGCTTGTGCTAGGTTAAATACATTACATGAAATTTATTAAAAGAAAAAGGAAACAAGACCATGAGGGGCTAGACCAAACCTATGAAAAAAAAAACAAAGCAAATCACTAAACCCATAAGGGTAATATGGAAAAGCAAATGAACAAAATTAAGATAAACCAACAGAAGAGTTAGAAGAACTTTATCCCTTATGTTAAAAGACAAAACAACAAAAGAAAGAAAACCAAAAAAGTGATGCACAAACCCTTCTATCATTTCTTCTTTGTAGTACCCACTCTAACATGTTTTCTAGTATCATTAGAATGTTATTTGAACATATTACTATTTGAGTTTGAGATGAATATTAATTGAGATAAAACTTGTATAGTTTGAATGAATTTGCTAGGTGTGTATTGTTAAGACTTCATTCGCCAAGTGTACCGAGTCACAAGTAATATAGTGAATTAAGTAAAGATGTCGATTCCTCAGGGAACAGTTCTGTTTTAGAATTTCAGCGTCACTACTCAATAAGCAATTTCAATTTTAATATGATTTGATAATAATTTGAGTCAAGAAACGTAAAAGAACAATTAAAAATAAGTAAAAAAGAGTTTGCAAGATCTAGAAAGACTTTGAGATTGAACTTTATTTATCTCTCTCATTCATATTTTGGATTTGATAAAAACATACAATATTCATAACTACTCACAATTGATGTACATATAAAAATCATTCACACCGATTCCTCTGATATGAATTTCATAAGGAAATTTCCTAAACATTGATCCCTCAACTATTTAGTAAATTACCCAGCATTAAGAACGGATGTTATACGTAATCAATACATCGAAACCTATCCCTAGTATTCCAATATATTGAGTATTTTCATCTAAGTCAGAAACTCAAACGTACTTCCCAGTTAAATTTAAGAATCAAAATCAAGACTCTATTGATCAGATAAAATCTAGCATTAAGCACAAGATGAAAATACCAATTGAGTAGAAACTGAATATTATATATAAATCACCAAAATACGAATGAGTTTAAAAGATTACATTCAATCCCAAAGATGCGGAACTTAGCTACTCATGGTAGCCATTACACTTCAAAGAAGAAAGATAGAAGAGCAGGAATCCTCTAGTTCTTGTTCTTGCCGGCTCTCCCGTTCCTCAAAATCCATATCCCCTTACTAAAACCCTAAAATCCTCTTTTAAACGCGTTCTCTTGGGTTCAGGTTAAGTGACTTTTCACTCGGGCGAAAACATCTTGCTTGGGCGTAAATTTGATGTACTCTCTGGACTGATCTCGCCCAGGCGAAACCATCCTCGCCCGGGCGAGATACTTTGCAGTTGCCTCGCTCCAACGTCGCCTGGACGAATTTTTCCTCCGCAGCTTATATACATTCTTGAACTACTTTCGTCTAGGCGAACTTTCCTCGCTTTAACAACTCTTCTTTTCAAATCTTTTCTATTTCTTCTTCTCATGCAACTTCCAAGCTCTAGTTTCCTTCATTCTTATCACCTGAAATTCACAATAATTAAGATCAAATGTCTTCTTTTGACTCATGACTCAAATTAACAAAGTAAATCGAAAAACTTTCAATTCAGAGGTGATTATTATCTTAAAGATCACTTAAACCCACAAATACTCAAATTTATAATGTATAAAAACACTAAAAATTGGTACTTATCAACTCCTTCCAAACTAGAATCTTGATTGTCCTCAAGCAAAGTAATTGGACTCACACAAAATATTTTCCAAAACAAAAATAGTGGTTGCTAAAAAATCAGACCCATGGTTCAATCATCAGACAACATTCATTTTCAAAACAAGAATTCAATATAAGAGAGATCAGATGTTCTATGTCAAATCAAAGCAGGAACAAGACACAATGAATCTACAAGAGAAACAACTCAAACAAAGACATTTAATCTAATTGAGGAATTTCTCTCCTAATATCTCACTGGGTAATGTCTCTCTCAACTTCCACTGACTCTGAACAAATCCAAGTTGCCTTTCATTTTTAGTCAAATCACAAACACACAATTAACATGGATCTTAAGGTCTTTTAAAGGTTGTAATGAGGTTGGGCTATCAAGAACATTAGTTTTTCAGATAACAAAATGCATACTTCAGACAAGGAGAACATATCTACAAATGAGACAAAATTTCCCTTAGAAAGAATTAATCTACCAACTCTTGATTTCATCCAACCATTTTTTATTTTAGTAATTCACTCTTTTGTTTTTTTTTTTTGTTTTTTTATTTTTTTATTTTTGAGTAGAACAAAAGAGTGAATTATCTAACCCATTTCTTTACATAGCCAGCATCTCAAAGCTAAATCAACCCTTCCCATAATGAAAATTACACCTATGTTCTCCTTCCTCAAGCATGCTATAAGGGTGGAAAATCAAATATCAATTGAAGGTTAGGGTGCAACAAAGAAAATTTCAGCTCAAAGGGTTATCAAAAGAATTAGTTATAAACTATACTTGGTTGGATTTTTGGCTCTGGGTTTAAATATCTAAATACTAAAATGCCATAATCATCTCCAAGTTTTCATATGTGAAGTAAAATAACACAAAAATCAGGCAACATCAACTTGATACATTACTCAGTAAAACTCTCAACTTCTAACTGTTTAAGGATTCACCACTCACTTGGCTAATTTGTTTTAATTCCTCAATTTTTATCAAGCCTTGTTCTAGTCATAACCCTGTTCAATTTTCATGCATCAATCACCCACTCAACTTAACTCAAAAATTCTAATCCCCTAAAAATTTGCCAATAATAAGCTGATCTGACTTAGAACAATCATGAGTTTAATTTCTACTCAACCACATACTTAACTAACTATCACACATCACACTTTTGGAGAGTTATAGTCATAGCACATTACAATATTCAGATTACATAATCAAAATTACATAAAGATAAGAATCAGTCTCCCCTCATAATCCGATCAAAATCTGTATCAAACTCTGCATCCTGATCCTCTGGTGCAGCTGCGGAAGTGCTTGCTCCACCTCCCCCAAAAAAATGAGGCTTGTCCCCAGGCCATGCAACATACTGACTAAATTCCTCAGGAGTCATCCACGGATTTTGTTGGCCTTTAGGAATGCCATTATACAACCCCTGATGAATATAAGTGTTTGTCCTATGAACTGAGCTTATTTGTGAAGTCATATGATCAAAATATATCCTATTTGCTCTCTACTCCTGTTCAAAATATGCTCTATCTGCCCTTCGGTCCACCTATATCTGTTCCATAGAAGCTCTGATGACTGACAACTGGTCATATATCATAGCATTAGTGGGCTGAGCAGCTAAAGATTCTCCATGCTGAAACTGCTGCTCTTCCACATGAGGAGGAGATGGTGGTTGTTGAGCCTCTTGGGGATTCTCGTCAGAATTCACACAAAACTGCAGGATATACCTTGTATCTATGGTAAGTCTAATCTTCAATATGGGGTTGACCTCAACACCATGCGATGCACATAATGCTGTTATCAATGCAGGGAAGCCTAGAAATCCTTTGGCTCTTTCATTTCTGGGATTGATCTCTAGGTTAGCAAATTTGTGTATCTCATCAGATATAATCCTGGCTACATTCACCGAGTAGTCCTCTCTCAAGATTGAATATACCAAATAGCACCTAGGCATATTCATGTCTGACACATGCCCTATGGGTACTATATTTGCTAGAGTAAATGTCATCCACATCTGAACAATTGTCTTCATATCCTTTCTTTCTATCCTAAGGGTTTACCTGTAGGTCCTACTTCATATCTCTGACCCCTCAGGCATAAAGCTCTTGATACCACAGTATCATCAAAACCATCATACCTCCCCCTCAACCTTTGATACATGCACAAATCATCATCACGAAACTGTAGAGGATTACCAAGAAGGTTGTTGATGGACTGAGGGTCAAATGGCACCCATATCCCTCTAACTCTGGATCTTCTCTCTTCTGCAGGCTGTCTCTCCTCCCAAACATTGGCATAAAATTCATAAACGATCTCCGGATCAAATTTGGGAGGTGGACTAGCAAGAGTCATCCAATTCCTTCTCATGAGACCCTGCAGAAATTCTTCATACTCTCCTTCATTCAATTGCACCCGTCTCTCAGGAATGAATGACCAGCTTTTGATGTTATCATGTCTTTGCTTTTTCTCTGCATATATAAAAACTTGTCCTAAGGACTGATTCCCAGATGGGTCTGTCCTTACTCTCTTGCCCTTAGAAGGGCGATCAGATGCACCTCTCGAGGTTCCCGCTGCAGTTGACTTAATTCTCCCCATCTGCAAAATACACAAGAGCTTTCCAAGCACTATCAATTATAGCCAGTATATACCTTTCTATACTTATCTCGTATTCAATCATTCATAAGGCAAACATTATACCAAACACTTGGTATGCAGAATTCCAAACTGTACAAATTGGGTGAACATAATCATTCCAAACCACATATCAATAATAATTCAGTTCTATAACCTTAGAATCAACTGTATTACTATCAAACATATTAACAATCATCCTATTTCCATTCAATCACAACTTTTGAAAAGAAGAACTAGGGTTTGAACCATCCAAATCAAGCATAGAAAATAAAATCAATCGGTAGAAACTAACAATAGAGACCAAGAATCACTTACCTCAAGAATTTAGCACAAATAAACGGAAGAAATTGAAGATTGAAGAAGGATTAAGCAAAGGGGGCGCCGAAAATCAAGAAACCCTAGACGAGCGAGCCCCCTCACTTGGGGTTTCTGTTTTTAAAAACCTCTCCTCGAAAATTTTGCCCGGGCGAGAAACTTTCGCTCGGGCGAGGATGACATAACACTTCCTTTAAGTGAATTCTCGTTCGGGCGAGATCTGGTGGCCCAGATGAGGCTACTCCATATAGCATGCTTATTTTTCGCTCAGGCGAGACTGGGTCGCTCGGGCGAGATGACTCTAGAGAGCACCCTTAATTTTGGCTCTGGGCAACTCCTCTCTCGCCCTGGCGAAAGTTGCTTTTTTAAAATTTCTGCTCAGTGCACAACTAAAATACTTGCAACTCTTTCCAACCCTAAACTTTTTCCCATACTTCTATTAGTGATTCATGGTGCATGCTAATTAAAACTAAAACAAAACAAAATATGCACAAATTAAAAATAAAAACTCACAAACACTGGGTTGCCTCCCAGGAAGCGCTCGTTTAATGTCATATAGCTTGACGCCTGATGATCAATAATCCTTTAGTTGAATCATAATGACAAGCTTATCAAACTCACCACCAAAGTAATGCTTCAGTCTTTGACCATTTACAGTCCAACTCCTCTGAGTCTGAGGATCTTCCAATTCCACTGCACCATAAGGTAGAGGTTGCTTGACCCGAAAAGGACCTAACCATTTAGATTTCAGTTTTCTAGGGAAAAGCCCCAATCTTGAATTGAATAGTAACACAGATTGGCCTGGATGGAAGCTCCTCTTTATAATTCTCTGATCATGGTAAGCCTTTGCTCTGTCTTTATACAGTTTTGAATTTTGATAAGCATTCAACCTCATCTCTTCTAGTTCATTCAGTTGAACTTTTCTCTTCTCTCCAGAAACTTTAACATCCAAATTCAGTAACTTCAAAGCCCAATAAGCTTTATGTTCCAATTTCACAGGAAGATGACATGCCTTCCCATAAATCAGTTGAAACGGAGAGAGCTGTAAGGGTCTTAAAAACAGTCCTATAAACCCACAAAGCTTCATCAAGCTTGCTAGACCAGTTTTTTCTAGAAGCAGCAACTATCTTTCCTATAATCTTCTTGATCTCTCTGTTAGAGACCTCTGCCTGCCCATTTGTCTGGGGATGATAAGTTGTTGCCACCTTATGTCTGACACCGTAATGTTCTAGTACCTTCTGGAGTTGGGCATTGCAAAAGTGAGAACCGCCATCACTGATGAGGACCCTCGGCGTACCAAACCTACAGAAAATGTTCTTCGTGAGGAATTTGATGACAGTTTTGGCATCAGCCTTCTGAGTAGGGATGACTTCCACCCATTTATAGACATATTCCATTGCTAGTAGGATATACTCATTTGAAAATGAAGATGGTAGTGGTCGTATGAAGTCAATCCCCCAACAGTCGAAGACTTCTACCTCCTGAATGTTGTTCAAAGGCATTTCATGCCTTTTGGAGATGCTCCCATTTCTCTGACAGTTGTTACACTTCTTGACATACTCAGTTGCATCCTTGAAGAGGGAGGGCTAAAAGAATTCAGCTTGCAAGACTTTAGCAACTGTTCTTTCTCCATTGAAATGACCGTCATATGGTGAGTTATGACAGTGCTAAAGAATTTTGTTGGCTTCCTCTTGGGTGACACATCGTCTCAATAGATTATCAGCCCCGATCTTAAATAAGTGAGAGTCATCCCAGACATACTGATTGGCCTCCTTGAAGAGCTTTTTTCTTTGACACCAATCATAGTCTTCTAGGACAATCCAGCAGCCTTGAAATTTGTCGTGTCTGCGAACCATAACCTTTTTTGTACAGCCAGAAGCTTCACATCAGGGAACTCAGCCAGCACCTCTGGCTCGAGAGTTGTCACCTCCTCATTAGCAAGACGTGACAAGTGATCAGCAACATTGTTTTCACAACCCTTTCTGTCCTTGATCTCCAGATCAAATTCCTGCAACAGTATAATCCATCTCATAAGTCTTGGTTTGGAATCTGATTTATTCAGCAAGTACTTAATAGCAGCATGATCAGTAAAAACAACAACTTTAGAACCTATCAAATAGGACCTAAATTTTTCTAGTGCATATATTATGGCAAGCAACTCCTTTTCAGTGGTAGTGTAGTTACTTTAAGCATCATTTAAAATTTTACTTGCATAGTGTATTACACAGAAAACTTTTTCATTTCTCTGTCCTAGTACTGCTCCTACAGCATAGTCACTTGCATCACACAGAAGTTCAAAATTAAGATTCCAATTAGGAACAGTAATAATAGGTGCAGAAATAAGTTTTTCTTTCAAACATTTAAAAGCAATCATGCAATCATTATCAAAATGGAAAGAAGTGTCCTTATTCAGTAAGTTGCAAAGAGGCTTGGCGATCTTTGAGAAATCCTTGATGAATCTTCTATAGAAACCGGCATGCCCCAAAAAGCTTCTGACACCCTTGATGTTGGTCGGTGATGGCAGCTTCTCAATCACTTATACTTTAGCTTTGTCAACTTCAATTCCCTTGCTAGAAATTCTGTGGCCCAGGACAATCCCTTCCTTCACCATAAAATGACACTTCTCCCAATTTAACACCAGGTTGGTCTCTACACACCGCTTTAGTACAGTGTCTAAGTTTTCCAAGCAGTCTTCAAAGGTAGCTCCAAACACAGAAAAGTCATCCATGAACACTTCAATACATTTTTCTATCAAGTCTGAGAAGATGGCGAGCATACACCTCTAAAATGTGGCGGGGGCATTGCACAACCCAAATGGCATCTTCCTATAAGCAAACACTCCAAAGGGGCAAGTGAAGGTTATCTTCTCTTGATCTTCTGGATCTACCACAATTTGGTTGTACCCAGAGTACCCATCCAAAAAGCAGTAGTAGGCCTTTCCAGCAAGCCTCTCCAACATCTGGTCCATGAAAGGCAGTGGGAAGTGATCCTTCCGAGTAGCTTGATTTAACTTCCGGTAGTCTATGCACATCCTCCATCCTGTGACAGTCCTGGTGGGAGTCAACTCATTTTTCTCATTATGAATCACCGTCATTCCACCTTTCTTTGGTACCACTTGTACCGGACTAACCCAGGCACTATCAGAGATAGGGTAGATCATTCCTGCCTCCAGTAATTTCTGCACCTCCTTCTTCACAACCTTTTTCATAGTGGGATTTAAGCGTCTCTGAGGTTGTGTCACTGGTCTGAAATCTTGCTCCATGTGGATCTTATGCATACAGTACGAATGATTGATACCCTTTAGATCAGATATAGTCCATCCAATTGCTCCCTTGTTATCTCTCAAGACTTCAACCACTTTCTCCTCATCATGTGTTGTCAATGAGCTGCTCAAGATAACTGGTTGTTCCCCATTTTCAGCAAGGAAAACATATTTCAAGTGAGGTGACAGCTATTTTAACTCTATCTTCTGTGGTTTAGAGCTCTTTTCCTCAATCTTCCCTGGCTTTTGGGCACTGCTTTCAGGAATCTCCTTTGTCTTCCCCAATTCTTCCCAGCACTCCTTCCCCTCTTCTTCTTCCCATTCATTCAACTCTTCAAGGTTATTGGTGAGAGCTTTCATCAAAGGCTTAGAGGTACATAGCCTTGTTTGTTGTTCAGTACAGATCTCATCAAAAACATCTACTCTGAATCACTCTCTTGCACCACTTGGATGTTTCATGGCTTCGAATACGTCAAAGATCACTTCTTCATCCTGCACACACACCTTCAATTTCCTTTTATCAACATCAATGATGATCTTTGTAGTCTTCATGAATGGTCTTCCTAGGATCATAGGAACTTCAGCATCCTCCTCCATATCCATAACCACAAAGTCAACGGGGAATAGGAATTTGTCCACCATCACTATCATGTCTTCAACAATTCCATAGGGGTTTTTTATTGACCTGTCAGCCAGTTGTAGTGTCATCCTTGTGGGTCTCACTTCAACTTCTCCAATTTTCTTTAGCATAGAGAGGGGTATGAGGTTGATGCTAGCTCCAAGATCTAATAGAGCTCTTCCCACGATGAGATTTCCTATGGTAACAGGTAGGGTGAAGCTTCCTGGATCTCTGGACTTCTGTGGCAAGGATTTTTGAATGATGGCACTGCACCCAGCTTCCAGTTTAATTGTTTCCTGATCAGGGATCTTTCTCTTCTTTGTCAATAGCTCTTTCATAAACTTGGCATAAGTTGGCATTTGCTCCAGGGCTTCAGTGAATGAAATGTTAATCTGCAGCCTTTTTAGAACATCCATAAACCTTGCAAATTGCCCATCCCTATCCTTTCTTAAGGGAGCATGTGGGTAAGGAACATCCCTCGCAGGGGGACTTCTCATCTGACTTTCACTCTTGTACTTTTTCTCACTCTTCCCACTTTCTTCTCTACTCTTTTCTTTTTCTCCCTCACTCTCATTTTTTTCTTCTTCCACTCCACTCTCTTCAACATTAAGCTTTTCACCAATACCTTCTCCCACAACCTTTCCACTCCTTGTTGTAATTGCCTTGCAGTGCTCCTTGGGGTTGGTTTGGGTGTTGGCTGAGAATTGGCTTCCTTGTTGATCTGCTAGCTGTTTGGCTAGCTGGCCAACTTGTGTCTCAAGATTTCTGATGGAGGCCTCTGTATTCTTTTGATTAGCCATAGAGGCTTGCATGAAATTTTCAAAGTATCTTCCAACTTAGTTGTTTTATCTTGAGTTGAAGAGAATTGTTGTTGCTGCTGAAAAGGGGGTTGCCTATTAGATGGACCAGCATCCTGTTTCCACTCAAAACCTTGACTTTGATTGTTTCTCCACCCTTGAGATGTATTATTATGATAATTTCCAGAAAAATCACCTTGTCTACCTTGATTTCCATATATTGAACCTCTTCTTGTGAAGGATTGACTTGATAAGAGCATTGTCCATTTGGGTGGTCACCTCCACAGAAGTCGCACTTCATAGTTTGGCCTTGATTGGTAGAGGACTGCACAGCCTGTAGTTGTTGTGGCAATTTTGATAATTGCTTTGTGATTGCCTCCATCTGCTGGGTCAAGATCTTATTCTAAGCTAAGAGTACATCAGAGGTACTAAGATCAAGCATTCCGTTCTTTTGAACAACTTGTCTGTCATGTTGGGCCTGATAGTCTGTAGAAGCTAGAGCAACAATGATTCTTGTTACTTGCTCTACATCCACATCCATCATGGTACCTCCAGCTGCTGCATCCAATATCATCTTAGTGTCAAGCCTCAGACCATTGTGAAAAATGGTCAGTTGTGCTATGTCTTTCAAACCATGGTTTGGGCATTTTCTGAGCATCACTTTGAAATGTTCCCAAGCATCACAGAATGCTTCATCTGACCCTTGCCTAAATGTGGAAATGTCCGACTTTGCCTTGATGAAACGGGACAATGGAAAAACTCTATGCATAAATTTTTCCTCTACATCATTCCAGCTTGTGAGACTCTGATTGGGATGATGAGACCTCAACCATTTTTTTGCTTTACCTGCTAATGAAAAAGGAAACAAACAAAGGTAGGCATATTCAGTATCACCTTCTTCAAACCCCATAATTCCAACAAGCTCATAAAATGTGGCAAGATGAGAGTATGGATCTTTATTATCCATCCCTGTGAACTGGTTGGCACTAATCAGATTGAGGAAGGCTGCCTTCATTTCTACATGTTGAGTGGTAGCAGGCATTGCTATGCTAGAGAAATGTCTTGGCCCTTGCTGCATGGCATAGTTCCCCAGAGTTCTTCTAGGTGGAGGCGGTGGTAGAGCTCTGTCTCTTTCAGCCATATCCTTCTCTTGATTTACTGGTGGTAGAGCTCTGTCTCTTTCAGCCATATCCTCTTCTTGATTTACTTGAATATCTCTGTGAGGGCTGGCGGAAGGTTCTTCTCTTTCTCCTTGCTTTGATCTCTTTTTCCTTCTACGGTTGTTCTGAGCTGTCTTTTCTATTTCTGAATCAAACTGCAGTTGATCTCTAGGAACATGTCCTCTCAATAACATAAACCAGGAACAACTTAAGGAAGAATTAGCACAAGAGGATTAGTAATTAACTAAATCAAAAAGAAAACAAAAGACAAAAATAAAAATAAAATAAAATAAAAATATTCACAGTACTTAATGAATTATGTTCTCAAATTCAAAAACAATTATTGTTCCCCGACAACGACGCCAAAACCTTGTTAAGACTTTATTCAGTAAGTGTACCGAGTCACAAGTAATATAGCGAATTAAGTAAAGATGTTGATTCCTCAGGGAACAGTTCTGTTTTAGAATTTCAGCGTCACTACTCAATAAGCAATTTCAGTTTTAAGATGATTTGATAATAATTTGAGTCAAGAAACGTAAAAGAACAATTAAAAATAAGTAACAATTATAAAAAAGAGTTTGCAAGATCAAGAAAGACTTTGGGATTGAACTTTATCTATCTCCCTCATTCATATTTTGGATTTGATAAAAACATACAATATTCGTAACTATTCACAATTGATGCACATATAAAAATCATTCACACCGATTCCTCTGATATGAAATTCATAAGGAAATTTCCTAAACATTGATCCCTTAGCTATTTAGTAAATTACCCAGCATTAAGAACTGATGTTATACGCAATCAATACATCGAAACCTATCCCTAGTATTCCAATATATTGAGTATTTTCATCTAGGTCGGAAACTCAAAAGTACTTCCTAGTTAAATTTAAGAATCAAAATCAAGACTCTATTGATCAGCTAAAATTTAGCATTAAGCACAAGATGAAAATAACAATTGAGTAGAAACTGAATATTATATATAAATCACCAAAATACGAATGAGTTCAAAAGATTACATTCAATCCCAAAGATGCGGAACTTAGCTACTCATGGTAGCCATTACACTTCAAAGATGAAAGATTGCAAAGAAGAGCAGGAATCCTCTACTTCTTGTTCTTGATGGCTCTCCCGTTCCTCAAAATCCAGATCCCCTTACTAAAATCCTAAAATCCTCTTTTAAACGCATTCTCTCGGGTTCAGGTTAAGCGACTTTTTGCTTGGGCGAAAACATCTCGCTTGGGCGCAAATTTGATGTACTCTCTGGACTGATCTCGCCTAGGCGAAACCATCCTCGCCCGGCGAGATACTCTGCAGTTGCCTCGCTCCAACGTCGCCTGGATGAATTTTTCCTCTACAGCTTATATACATTCCTGAACTACTTTCATCTAGGCGAACTTTCCTTGCTTAAACAACTCTTCTTTCCAAATCTTTTCTATTTCTTCTTCTCATGCAACTTCCAAGCTCTAGTTTCCTTCATTCTTATCACCTGAAATTCACAATAATTAAGATCAAATGTCTTCTTTTGACTCATGACTCAAATTAACAAAGTAAATCCAAAAGCTTTCAATTCAGAGGTGATTATTATCTTAAAGATCACTTAAACCCACAAATACTCGAATTTATAATGTATAAAAACACTAAAAATTGGTACTTATCATGTATTTATCAGTTGTGTTACAATACTGCATCTGAAACAAATAAGTTTAAGTTGTGGTTATTTTTAAACAAAACATTCAATGTTAGATAAAAGAATGTTTATGAGTTTGATGAGAATGAATACATATATATTGAATTTGAATTATGTTTGACAAAATTATGGATTGTATTTATCATTTTGAATATGTTTAAAGTTGTATTTGTTAAATTGGTTTTGGAGTAAAAATTTTGAAAATATATTGATTTTGTTTCATGGGGTTGATTTTCTAATATTTCGTTTAAGCATAGAATTGTTTCTCAAGCAGAGAATTTTTGTTCAAGTGAAAATAGAATAGAGATCCAAGCTTTATTTTCGGCCTTATTTTTGCTGAAGTAAAATATTTTTCACTCAAGTCAAAGTATAATTGCAACTCAACCTTTGCCTCTCACATTTTCGCTCAAATGAAGGAAGTCACGCTTAAGCGAGACAACTTTCTCTCAAGCTAAAAAAAATCTTCTGATATTTTTAATGAATTGAATTTAAATGTATTTATAAATACAAAATGAATATTAATTTGTTTGTTTAATTGATTTCTAGTTGTGTCAAATGAGTTATGTTGTATGATAATGATTTTTTAGAATGATAAGAATTATATGAATTTTGGTTCACAAAACTGGAATGATATGTGAATCATTGTTTGAATTGTGCATTAAGTCAAGACACATATATTGTAACAAAGATTCTCTTGCTTCACTGATGGTCTAAATCATATAGACTAATCTAGATGAGCAATAACCTAGCTACACCCCATGTTTTCCTCCTACACCCCATATATATTAAAATTTCCACTTTACCCTTGTTACAGGAAGGCTTAGTCAGAAAGCTTGGGAGGATGTTGCACATGGTTGGGATAGAAAAAGACCACTAGGAGACGTCTCAAAAGTCACTTCAAAATTGCACAATCCATAAGTCATTGCTTTTAGAAAAAAATGACTTACATATTGTGCAATTTGGAATAGACTTCTAAAATGACTTGCAGTGTTCAATCCAAAAGTTATTTTTTTAGAGAGAAATGACCTTCGAATTGTGTAATCCGCGATAGACTTCCAATTATGCAATTCAGAAGTAACTTCAAGGTTTGAAAATGAAAGTCACTTCTGGATTCACAATCCATAAGTCTATTATAGATTACTCAATTTGAAAGTTACTTTTTCTAAAAAAATTAACTTTTAATTGTGCGGTCAAAAAATTTTAAATTACATTATCTTAAAGATATTTTTTTTTCTAAAAGACACTTTCAAATTATATAAACCAAAAATTATTCTCATATTTTTACAATCTCATAAATTTCTTCATGATGTAGTCTAGAATACGTGCATAACCTAAAAGATAAATAAAAATATAGACATAAATTACCAATAACAAATAACAAGATTATTAAGTGATGACAATAATAGAGTAATCACGACAAAGATGACAACAACAAGGACTCAAAAGAACAAAAGAAAATAAATAGGAAGATTGAATAGAGAAATACAATTAAGAATATGCATAATTATTTTTGCAGCAGGACACATAGGGTGCAAGAGGAAATCTCCATAAACAATAAGAAATGATGAATGACAGTTTGGCTCAAAATCTTTCAGAAAATATTTTTTGTTTATGTGAAATTTTAAAAATCACTAAATCGATTTGGGTTACCACTGGTAGCTGGATAAAAAAGGTTTTGGACTCTACATGCTAAGGAACTAAACTAGAATGGAAATCTAAAATATAATCTGGGCTCCAGATGCCCAATTTGATATTAAAGAAGAACAGTAACTTCCTCCACTATATAAATTGTGATCTGCATTTATATTTTTTTAAAATACCAAAATTAACCTTGGTATCTATAAATATTAATTTTTTCATTTTTTTTTATTTATTCTTTCTTTTATAATAGAAAATGTATATGGTTTTTGCTATTTTACTGCAGCATTATTCTCTATATGATGTAATGGATCTTAAGCATTTTGTAAGCTTCCACCTTTCTCTATTCACAACACTATTTATAGTATATGTAATTCTTTTTCTTTTGACTTAGTTTTAGTTTCTTCATAATATCCATAATTTGATGAAGGTACAACAAATAACACAACATAAGAAGGTAGAAAAAATTATGAAAAACAAACGAAAAATAGAAATGTTACTTTATTATTTTAAAATTTAAGGATATTTTAGACATTTTACTTATTTTATATTGTGCAGGTCACAATTTTGTAAATCCACGAAGCAACTGCCTTAAAGAAGCGAGGAAATAGAAAACAAAGGAAAATGGGCCTGAATCAGCCCAATGTGGCTTCACTATGAAAAAAGAAAAAGCCGATAAAATCGGATTATCACATTGCTTTAAAGTTAACAAAACTGTTAAACATGTTTCGGTGAAGGTCATTGAATTTTTCTCTCACTTTGTTAACCTGATAGCTTAAAATTACATTAAATGAGAGAATTGTGCGATTTACCAGAGATTAGCGAAAACTTAGGTATTGTTATTATTATTTTGGTTTCATGGAGAAAAAATAATTAATGTGTACTAAATAAAGAAAAGTAATTTAGCTTTATTACAAGATAATATTGACGAAGTTACTTTTTATTTTTCTGACGCCCAAAAGACTGTCATTAATTAATCAAGCTATTTCTAAACTGCTATAATTTGCTTTGTTTGGGCAGGATCTAGCAGGTAATAATCATCAAATCCATCAAGAGTAACTTTTAAAACCGTTAAAGGAATTTTTAAAACTTAAATTAAGTAAATGCTCGCTTTAACCAGAGGCATGATTAATTTTGAAAAAAAATTTGAAAAACTCATTCTTCCAATCATCTTTTACCTTTTTGGTCTGGTTACAATTATGCTCATTACACAAGACATGACAAAAAGAAGTTAATTTGGTGGGTCCAGAAGCCCCAAACCCAGTCCTAGGCAGGTGGCAATACCATAATGTTGAAGCTCACCTACCCCAACCCAGGATATTTGTGGAACACTACAACCAAAAAGAATGGCAGTTCCTTTATAACCGAATCTACTAACAAACTTTACCATGAATCACAGAAACTTACAACACAAAAACATAGGTTAAGAAAAGTGAAAATTCGATCCAATCAAATGTAACATAATTAATATTGATCAACCAAGTTGCCTCAAATGTAGTACCCTGAAATTGATCTTGATCTTGTTGGGATTGAGAAAAGGGTACGCCCATAAAGCAATGTCAAAAACTTTCAAGCCAAGTTTACATAATTATATCAACATCCATAAAGCAATGAAACTTTTCTATAATTTTTTCAGTTTCGTGAGGAAATAAAAAATATTGTTCAGTGTGAGAACGACCTGAAATTTCAAAGGTTATACATGTGGCATTGATTGTCTCAGAGATGATTAATCAAATTGTGTTTTTTTATGCCATTCAAACGTCCTGTGTGAAATGCCAATAGTAGCATGCAAAATCGTGTTAAAAAAAATGCTTCGAAACAAAGAGGAATGTAAGCTAGGCCAAATTGGGTGGTCCAATTGAATTTTGATTCTGTTGTTTTGTGGTGCTAAATTTAATAACAAAATGCCAGTGGGTACAGTTTCCTCATCTCGTGACTAAGGGACTTATTATTGATTATTGAAATGAATAATTTGATAGAGTATGCCAAAGGGTTAATAGAACCATTTTAAAATAAAAATTATGAACTGGACATAGAATAGAACAAGCTGACTCTTACACTTTACACCAAAGAAACTAACTTTTTATTATTATTATTATTATTATTATTATTATTATTATTATTATTATTATTATTATTATTATTATTATTATTATTATTACTTTAATTTTAACATGTAAGGCATATATTTGATAGCATCCAATCCTACGTATATATACACTAAAATGATGGGACATGGTTAGATAATTGTTATATAAAATCAGAGGTTCAATTTTCTTATATAAAATGTGTCTGAAAATATGAATTCTTTAAATAGATCTAAATATCTTGAAATATTAGTCTAATATTTTAATCAAATTTAAGTCTATTTTCAACCTTATCGGTTCTTTATGTAAAAATGTTCCCTTCCTTTTTTTCATTTGCTTTGAAAATTGTGCATAACTATCTAAAGTATTCGTGTCATTGAATAGCTTTCTTAGATAGTAGGCATAACCTGCATGTCTTTTTGACTTTTCTCCCATGTGACTAAAAGTATCGGAAGCAAAATCAAGGAGAAATTGACCTAACATTGTTTAGCCTTTAAGTAAGGAAATCAAATGTCCAAGAGGTTCCATCCTAGGCAACCAAATTAAAAAAAAAAAAAAAAAAAACCTCAATCATAAAATTCTGAAAATCAACCTCAATTGCAAGATTTACATTTTACTTTTCACACATTGTATACTGCATACTGAGAAAAGCTCATTAAATATCATTGTTGAAAAATACTAGTGCCATTTTTTAATTTCTTAATTGATACTCCAAACCCACTTGTCATTTTCTGCTGAAGAAAAAGAGAAGTATGGAAAAAGGAGAGTGAGAAACACTAACAAAAAAAGCAGGGCATGGTGGTCCACTGATGGTGTTTGAAACTAATAAAGAAGCCGAAATTTGGATATGGTTATCAAAAGGGTACAATGTGTGATTTCCCTGTGAATTCGAAAAGTTGAATGAGAATCAAAGAATCTGAAAAAGGGGTGGTAAAGTTATTTCAGAAAATACAAGGAAGTTTCTGAATTATGTGATGGGGGATTGAGAATAAGACACCTCCAAAAACATAATTGTGAAGGATGTACAATGATCATCCACCGTGAATTTAATGTGTGACAATTGAATGGTTGGTCTGTTTTTTCAGTGTCTGGTTGATAACCTTAGTTCACGTGTATCTCTCTATTAGCCTTCACCATTGCACTATGCTTTCCTGAACAAACCATGGGGTCACACTAGATTTGACAAAAGTGGCTCAACTATGGGATAAAATCAACCTCGTCCTGTTACTATTAATTCCTTTTAAAACAACCATTCGAGATGCTACCAAGTGTTAATGATATAAAAACAAACAATACATTGAATTAAAATATAAATAAATTTCAGTTCCGGAAACTCTATTTATTGTATAAAATAAAATATATCATTGCAAAGGTTTTGTCTTTGCAAATTCATCCTACTTTTTCTTAATTGGTCTTTTTGGCTCAACGCCCGGTTACAATATTCTAGAAGGAAATGCAGTTATTTATAGTATAAAACAAATTAAAAAAGTTATGTATAGTATAAAGCAATTTAAAAAAGTTATTTATAGTATAAAACAATTTAAAAAAATTTATTTATAGTATAAAAAAATAATAAATGCACTTTTATTATTTAGATACAAGAAATACTCATTGTCATTCGTTTATCAAAAGGTGCAAACTAAAGTTAATATCAAATGATTTCTTGAAAAAAAAAATTAAAAGTTATTTTTTTCACTAACTTCATGATACAAAGAGCTTTTCAATTCTGACCCAATCATCTCTCATGTATGATGAACACTCTTGTCATAAATTTGTGCAAAATATTATATTACCTAGGGAGATAAGCATTGTCAGTTATCAAGGATATTGGGTAAAGAAGAAGAGTATTAATTAAATGCAACAAGTACGTTGAAGCTCGTAAGATACAATCCTCCCTATTAGTCAGACACAATGATCACACGATCCACCTTCATGCGTGACCTCTAAGGTATCACACATTTCTTTTGCATATGCACATTGTGATATCCTGAAAAATTCATCAAGATTAAGCGATGAAGTAATTATATTCTTTACAATAGAATCATATTGAGCTTTCTTGCTCTCACTTTCAGTTCAATCAGACCATGGTTTATCAACAAACTGATTATCAACAAAAACTTGAGGCACAAAAGGACCATAACATCCCATACACCACGATCAATCAATTCAATAAAATTTCTCATTTTATTTTTTCAGAATTGATAGTTCAAACCACGAAACACAGGTGACCTATTGATTGAGGCTCCCTCTACAAACGAAATTTTGTTTTCAGCCATTTTGGATCAACTTGATTAATTTTCAAGAACTCGCTCTAGATACCAATGGTTGAAAAATATGTAGGCTGAAGTTCAAGAGGGGTGAATTGAACTATTAATCCTTTTTAATAACTCATTGTAAAGAATGGGAATTTTTATTGATCAATGTACATATGCGCAAAACAACCAATTAAAATCACAAAATAGCAAGCTAAAAATGAATTTTTATATGTGCCCTGTAAAATAGTTAGCTAAAATGTCAAAATAGTCACTTGAAATTTTCTGGCAGTGCGCAAACAGAAAAACAACAGGTTAAAATTGCAAATCAATTTATTAAAATTCACACAGCAGCACTTAGAAAAATTTCAGTTGTTCTGACATAAAATCAATCAGCTAAAAATAGATTTAATTCAATTAAAATTTTTAACTGAGACAGTTTTCAAGATTTAAAAGTGATGAAGCTTTTAAACTTCTTCTAAATCATTTTTAGATGAAGAAAGATTGAAAAGATATTCAAAAGTATTCTGTCCGGAAAAACAGTAAGCTAAATGTAAAAAATAGTTGATTAAAATTTGACTGGAAAAAAGATTTTACAATTTTGAGACATTGATTAGGAAAACATTGTGTTATCCAATTGCTATTAGATGATTACAAACTGATTCAATTGTTAAAAATCCATTTCTCAATCAAGAAACATGTTAAAGATCAATTACACAAGCAGTCCAGCAAAATAGTTGATTAAAATCCAACTTCAGATGATTGTTTTTAATGCCATAATCAAGTTTTAAGTGTTGTCTAGAAAAAACAATCTACTATTTCTCAATTTTAGTTAGCTATTTATACTAGAAAATTGATTTTGATGTGTAATAGGCACACAAATCAGATGGAAAAAAGATAAAAGAGAGTACACAAGAAATTTTATATTGGTTCACTCTTCCTTAAGAGCTACATCTAGTCTTTTGCAAAAATTTGCAAAGATTTCACTAAAAATGCAAAGTTTACAATCAAGTACAATACAAAGAATCAATCTTGAACCCTACAAGATTGATCTAACCCTTGTGCATAACCCTATCACACAAGATGCAGAACCCTACTATAAAATGCAGAACTCTACTACAATGTACAATGCAAACTTACACCAAAACAAAATTACAATAAAATACAACACCGATTATACTCAAAAACCCCATTCAAGTATAATGCAACACAAGAATTAATGAAATTCGAATTACAAACAATCAAGAGCACAAAACAACAACAAAACTAATTTCAAGACAACAAGAAACTCTTATCTGTGATGAAAATAGTTGCAGAATGCTCCTTCCAATCATATGCTAGCAAAAATCCACTCAAGAATGAGACTCAAGGGTGATCTTGATGCAATCTTTATCAACCTCTCAAGTCTTGAAGGTTTCTCTCCAAAGAGCTCTCAAGTGAATGTTAGAATCATTTCACAAACTCAGAAAATGCCTTGGTTCTCTCAAAAACCTGCAGTGCACATGGTTTTATAGCAAAAATTGCGTTGTCAAGTAAAATCAGTCGGTTGTTTTTCAAAAACAATAGGTTGATTTTACTTCAGCACAAAATAGTCTACTGCTTTCCAGAAACAATCGTTTGTTTTTGTTCTGTAGTAAAAAAATTAAACCAAACAAGCTTTGAAAACTGTTTTTCACTTGAGTAAATGGAAGTTCCTTCCATGAAAATGATAGAATGGCATTAAACAAGTGCAAACAACACACTCTACTCTACCCCAACCAAAGCTCCAAAGCAAATCTTCATCAAATCTTCCAAAGCTTCATAGGATTGCTTCATCAAATCTCCAATCCAAGGGATGTATCCAATAGTGACAACGTTCTAAAGAATACTCAATCTTAGCTAGGAGTGGATGCCTTCTAAATAATACTTTGTGTTTAACTATAAGTGATTGAGGTCCAAATAATACTCAGTTTTAGCCAAGAGTGGCTAAGGTCCAAATGATACTCATTTGTATATTGTAGTTGTAGCCTGACTAGTGATACTCAATCTATTGATTGAGAACTAGACATAGTCTTCATTAATAGATGAACTAGTATAAAATCATAGTGCAAGTCCTTCTTATCTCTTATCTTTTTATATTACATCCTTTTTTTAAATATAGTTAATATTATAAGGAGAGATTTGCAAACAAATTTTGAAAAGGTCTTTTTAGACAGTACATCTATCAAACTTGAAGTTGGGTTTGACGTTCTTTATCAAACACAATCTCTTATGAAAAGCTTTTTGACAAATCACCTATGAATTAAAACTATCATTTGACCGTGTATCATCACATGATACTTTGCAAAAATATTTCAAAAGTTTTAAAAATATAATCGAACCCTCTTTTCTTTTAAAAAATATTTAACTACCACTTTTGATTTACACGAGTACACAAGGTCACTCTTAATTATTCCCTTTATCTTCCCTTAATATAAAGAACACATTTTTTTTCACAAAGTTATTTTTAACTTTCTCAAGTATTCTTTAACAATCACTTTTTACTTACAACAGAAGAGTTATTATCTATAACTATAACATTTGTAGGTAGCACAAGCGAAAAATTTTAACACGTGTCTCTCTATTAAAATTTCACAAAAAAAAATCAAAACAAAAACTTACTTGTAAAGGAAAGCAATACACGTGTCAAAAAAAAACAATGAAATCGTGGAAGGCCAAATATGTGACATCTGGCAACCACGCATGTCTCCATTTGTGCACGCATGTCTCCATTTGTGCATTCAAATTTTAAATTTCAAATTTTAAATCGCCCAAATTCAAAATGCCCGCCTCTATCTTTGTCTATAAAATCTCTCATTCTGTGGATGACCAAACTTCAGTGCCCAAATTCAAAACGCACATTTCTTCTCTTTTCTTCATTTTCACTTCTCTTATATCACCATACTCTTGATCGATCTTGATTTATTTTTTCTTTTTTGTTGTAGATGGAGTATTTAGTAGTGACAGCCACACAAGGGAGGTTTATGAAGAAGCAGCGAAGGAAGTTGCTCTTTTAGTTCTCAAGGGCATCAACTGTGAGTTTTTCCCCCTTTATCTGCCTTTCTTCCTTCATAAGAATGAACTTCCTTGAATTTATATAGTGGCTCATTTGGTCTTTGATTAAGTATTTTATCAGCAAGCATTTTTGTATATGGACAAGCTAGCAGCGAAAAAAACATAAACCATGAGTGGTATAACAGAGTATGTTGTAGCGGATATTTTCAACTACATACTACATTGAAAAGGTAAAAGAAATCTGAACCCCATGTTGATTACATTTTGATTTTTCACAGCACATGGAAAGGGACTTTGTTTTGAATTTTTCGGCATTGGAAATCTATAACGAATTTGCCAGGGACCTTCCTTAGCGTTGACCGTACACCTCTCAGACTTCTTGATGATCTAGAGGTAAATATCTTAATCAAATTTTTCAAATTGTTTAAGCATTGCTAAGAGAAGTTTACAAGACCTCATTACTAAGATTTCCTAAATAATGTGAGTTTAAAAGCATTGAAATTTATTTTAAGAGATTAAACTAATGTCTTTTCTTTATCTGCAGAATATTTCTTAGCACCATAAGAGCAGTACAAGGGGTAATGATAGAGACATCAAGTATTCAAACTATTTTGGGTTTTAGTCAATTGTAGGCCATTTGTATTGTGACACGAACATTATGTTTGAAATTTTGAACCAACAATGTAAGAATATTATATATATATATATATATATATATATATATATATATATATATATATATATATAAAATTTAAGTTTGCAGCGGAAGGCTATTTAAGTTTGCATTAATTATCACTTCACACTTCGGTACTCGGAACTCCACACGTTTTGAATATTGCCTTCAAATATTTTGATTCTACAAATAAATAAATAAAATAAAATTATTAATAGTTTATAAATATAAAAATGTATTATAAACATATTAATGATAAATTTGAAATATAAAAGAACTTATTCTAATTTGATAGAATATTTGAAGTATTAAACACTATAGTAAATGACAAACCAATCGTTTTTTTATATTTTATATCCATTTTAATAATATCTTCTATAAGTACAAAATTATTTTAGTTTATACAGAAAAATTATTTTATTATTTTCTTATCTTTTATAGTTATTTTTATATAAATAATAATAATCATGCATAAGGAAGTGTCACATTTTTAGAATAAGAATCATTACAAACAAAAATTAAATAATTAAATTTTAAGTTCTTTAATCTTTTGGTTTCTTTTTCTATTTCAATAAAATTTCAATTACTTTGATATTTTACTTCTAGATAATTAAAATAAAAAAAAGAATTTAAAAAATATGATTTCCTAAGTTTTTGAATCTGACCATCCTTTCTGCTATATTCATTTACTTTATTAGGTTTTAACTGACAGACAAAAAAATCAGAGTTAATTTGAAGTCATTAGAATTTAATGGGATTAAAACTCAATTAAAAGTAATTTAAAACCAAGCCACACTTCAGCACTCCACACGTAGACACTTCACACCCACTTTATACGTGGGCAGCACTTCTCACCTCGAGCACTTTATACGTGGTCGGCACTTTAAATTTGAATACAAGTGGGGACCACCTATTGTTTTCAAGCATTCAAGGCAACTGAATCTCTTCATCCATATATTTAGAAAATGCCTAATTATCACATTCTTTCATGCCATAAAATAGATAAATTATTTTAAATGTTAAAAAAATATAAATAAAAATAAATAAACATCAAATATAAATATTAAAATATAAAATATTAATTACAATTTAAATGACAAAAAATATAATAAATATTTCACGGTGATTTCAAGCATCATAAAATGAAACGTATTTTTACTTTAAAAAAATCTAAATCAAATAAGTATGTTAAAAATAACTATAGACAGTATGGTCTTCAAATATTTTGATTCTACAAATAAATAAAAAAAATTATAATTATTAATAGTTTATAAATATAAAAATGTTATAGACATATTAATGATAAATTTGAAATATAAAAGAACTTAATTTGATTTGATAGAATATTTGAAGTATTGAACACTATAATAAATGATAAGGCAACCGTTTTTTATATTTTATATCCATTTCAATAATATCTTCTATAAGTACAAAATTATTTTAGTTTATACAGAAAAATTATTTTATTATTATCTTATCTTCTATAGTTATTTTTATATAAATAATAATAATCATGCATAAGGAAGTGTCACATTTTTAGAATAAGAATCATTATAAACAAAAACTAAATAATTAAATTTTAAGTTTTTTAATCTTTTGGTTTCTTTTTCTATTTTCATAAAATTTCAATTACCTTTGATATTTTACTTCTAGATAATTAAAATAAAAAAAATGAATTCAAAAAATATGATTTCCTAAGTTTCTGAATCTGGTCATCCTTACTGCTATATTCATTCACTTTATTAGGTTTTAACTAACAGACAAAAAAAATCAGAGTTAATTTGAAGTCATTAGAATTTAAAACTCAATTAAAAGTCAATTAAAACCAAGCCACACGTGGGCACTCCACATCTCGGCACTTCACACAGACACTCTATTCGTCACGCAGCACTTCTCACTTCTTCTCACCTGGAGCACTCTATACGTCACACACTTTAAATTTGAATACAAGTGGGGACCACCTATTATTTTGGAGCATTCAAGGCAACTAAATCTCTTCATCCATATATTTAGAAAATGCCTAATTATCACATTCTTTCATGCCATAATAAATAGATAAATTATTTTAAAAATGTTAAAAAAATATAAATGAAAATAAATAAACATCAAATATAAATATTAAAATATAAAATATTAATTACAATTTAACTGACAAAAAAATAAAATAAATATTTCACGGTGATTTCAAACATTATAAAATGAAATGTGTTTTTACCTTAAAAAAAATCTAAATCAAATATGTTAAAAATAACTATAGGGTCTTCAAATATTTTGATTCTACAAATAAATAAAAAAATATAATTATTAATAGTTTATAAATATAAAAATGTAATAGACATATTAATGACAAATTTGAAATATAAAAGAACTTACTCTGATTTGATGGAATATTTGAAGTATTAAACACTCTAATAAATTATAAATCAATTGTCTTTTATATATATATATCCATTCCAATAATATCTTCTATGAGTACAAAATTATTTTAGTTTATACAGAAAAATTATTTCATTATTTTCTTATCTTTTATAGTTACTTTTATATAAATAATAATAATCATGCATAAGGAAGTGTCACATTTTTAGAATAAGAATCATTACAAACAGAAATTAAATAATTAAATTTTAAGTTCTTTAATCTTTTGGTTTCTTTTTTCTATTTTGATAAAATTTAAATTACCTTTGATATTTTACTTGTAGATATTTAAAATAAATAACGAATTTTAAAAGTATGATTTCCTAAGTTTCTAAATCTGGTCATCCTTTCTGTTATATTCATTCACTTTCTGCTATATTCATTCACTTTATTAGGTTTTAACTGACAGAAAAAAAAATCAGAGTTAATGTGAAGTCATTAGAATTTAATGAGATTAAAACTCAATTAAAAGTCATTTAAAACCAAGCCACACGCATGTGGGCACTCCACATGTCAGCACTTCACACCTCGCACTCTATACGTGGCCAACACTTCACATCGGGCACTCTATACGTCAGCACTTTAAATTTGAATACAAGTGGGAACCACCTATTATTTTGGAGCATTCAAGGCAATCTCTTCATCCACATATTTAGAAAATGCTTAATTATCACATTCTTTCATGCCATAATAAATAGATAAATTATTTTAAAATGTTAAAAAAATATAAATGAAAATAAATAAACATCAAATATAAATATTAAAATATAAAATATTAATTACAATTTAACTGACAAAAAAATATAATAAATATTTCACGGTGATTTCAAACATTATAAAATGAAACATGTTTTTACCTTAAAAAAAATCTAAATCAAATAAGTATGTTAAAAATAACTATAGATAGTGTGGTCTTCAAACATTTTGATTCTACAAATAAATAAAAAAATATAATTATGAATAGTTTATAAATATAAAAATGTAATAGACATATTAATGACAAATTTGAAATATAAAAGAACTAATTTGATGGAATATTTGAAGTATTAAACACTCTAATAAATTATAAATCAATTGTTTTTTATATATTACATCCATTTCAATAATATCTTCTATTAGTACAAAATTATTTTAGTTTATACAGAAAAATTATTTCATTATTTTCTTATCTTTTATAGTTATTTTTATATAAATAATAATAATCATGCATAAGGAAGTGTCACATTTTTAGAATAAGAATCGTTACAAACAAAAATTAAATAATTAAATTTTAAGTTCTTTAATCTTTTGGTTTCCTTTTCTATTTCAATAAAATTTCAATTACCTTTGATATTTTACTACTAGATAATTAAAATGAAAAAAAAACAAATTTAAAAAATATGATTTCCTAAGTTTCTGAATCTGGTCATCCTTTCAGCTATATTCATTCACTTTATTAGGTTTTAACTGATAGAAAAAAAATAGAGTTAATGTGAAGTCATTAGAATTTAATGAATCAAAACTCAATTAAAAACCAAGCCACACCTTGGCACTTTATACGTCTGACACTTCACACGATCGGCTCTCTCTCCTCTATACCTCGGCAACACTTCTCACCTCACAGCACTCAATAGGTTGGTACTTTTAAGATTGAATACAAGTAGGGACCACCTATTATTTTGGAGCATTCAAGGCAACTAATCTCTTCATCCATATATTTAGAAAATGCCTAATTATCACATTCTTCCATGTCATAATAAATAGATAAATTATTTTAAAATGTTAAAAAAATATAAATAAAAATAAATAAACATCAAATATACATATTAAAATATAAAATATTAATTACAATTTAAATGACAAAAAAACATAATGAATATTTCACTGTGATTTCAAACGTTATATACATGAAACGTATTTCTACTTTAAAAAAATCTAAATCAAATAAGTATGTCAAAAATAACTATAGATAATATTGTCTTCAAATATTTTGATTCTACAAATAAATAAAAAAATATAATTATTAATATTTTATAAATACAAAAATGTAATAGAAATATTAATGACAAATTTAAAATATAAAAGAACTTACTCTGATTTGATGAAATATTTGAAGTATTAAACACTATAATAAATTATAAATCAATCATTTTTTTATATTTGATATCCATTTCAACAATATCTTTTATAAGTACAAAATTATTTTAGTTTATACAGAAAAATTATTTCATTATTTTCTTATCTTTTATAGTTATTTTTATATAAATAATAATAATCATGCATAAGGAAGTGTCACATTTTTAGAATAAGAATCATTAAAAACAAAATTAAATAATTAAATTTTAAGTTCTTTAATCTTTTGGTTTCTTTTTCTATTTCGATAAAATTTCAATTACCTTTGATATTTTACTTCTAGACAAGTAAAATAAAAAAAACAATTTAAAAGATATGCCTATTTCTATTTCAGCTCCTGCAGTTTCTGGAAAAAAAATCAGAGTTAATGGGAAGTCATTAGAATTTAATGAGATTAAAACTCAATTAAAAGTCATTTAAAACCAAGCCACACATTGGCACCCCACACATCAGCACTTCACACCTCAGCATTCTATATGTCTGCAACACTTCACACCTCGGCTGGCTCTGTACGTCAGCATTTTAAGTTTTAATACAAGTCGGGACTACCTCTTATTTTGGAGCATTCAAAACAACTGAATCTCTTCATCCATATATTTGGAAAATGTGTAATTATCACATTCTATCATGCCATAATAAATAGATAAATTATTTTAAAATATTAAAAAAATATAAATAAAAATAAATAAACAACAAATATAAATATTAAAAGTATTAATTACAATTTAAATGACAAAAAAAACATAATAAATATCTCACGGTGATTTCAAACATTTTATACATGAAAGCTATTTGTACTTTAAAAAAATCTAAATCAAATAAGTATGTCAAAAATAACTATAAATAGTATCGTCTTTAAACATTTTGATTCTATAAATAAATAAAAAAATATAATTATTAATAGTTTATAAATATAAAAATGTAATAGACATACTAATGATAAATTTGAAATATAAAAGAACTTACTTTAATTTGATGGAATATTTGAAGTATTAAACAGTCTAATAAATGATTAATCAATCCTTTTTTATATTTTATATCCATTTCAATAATATCTTCTATAAGTACAAAATTATTTTAATTTATACAGAAAAATTATTTCATTATTGTCGGATGCTGCAGTTTCTCAATTTGAATCTGCCCACCCTTTATAAATCAATATTGACTAAAGGATATTAGAATTTAATGGGATTAAAACTCAATTAAAAGGTGATTTAAAATTGTGTTAATTAAAAAGAATAGACAATACAAATACAGGAAAGAAAATATACAGAACAACACAGTACATCATAAGCACCTCAGCACTCCAAGCTACACCTCGGCAGTCCAAGCTACATCTCGGCACTCCAAGCCATACCTCGGCACTTCAAGCAACACCTTGGCCCTCCAAGCTACACCTTGGCCATGCCAATATCAAGTTTCTATACACCTATAGGCCACGCTTGCATCTGCCTTATTTAAGTGTTGTATCAATATCAAGTTTCCATATAAATGTGGGTCTAATTTCCATTTAACTTTTGCCAAAACATCTTCACATTCCAACTTAAATGTGGCCCCAATTAAATCCCTTGTGTTGCACGGGTAAGATACTAGTAACATTACAAAGATAACTTTTTGAAGAGATGATATACATATAAGAACCCCTTGCAAGAGAAATACTTCATAAAGTGAGGGTTTTACAAAGAAAAAACATTTTTTTACCATTTTATAAGGAATTTATATGATATTGCACTTAGACATATTTTAATAAGAGTGTATGCATAATATATTGATATTTCACGTAGAGCCATTACACTACAAGAAAAAAACTATTTAGAGACCAATATTTAGCTACCAAATGAAATGGTTGCTAATTGTGACCAAAATAGTCACCAAATCAAATTTTGGTTGCTAAATAACTATAAAATAGAAGGAATGATTGAATTTAGTGACCAATTAAGTCATATAATTGGTATCTAACATTAGCTACCAAGGTTTTAGTGACCTATACTATTAGATTCTAAATTAGTCTCAGACTAATTTAGAATCTAATAGTATAGGTCACTAAAACCTTGGTAGCTAATGTTAGATACCAATTATATGACTTAATTGGTCACTAAATTCAATCATTCCTTCTATTTTATAGTTATTTAGCAACTAAAATCTAATTTGGTAACTATTTTGGTCACAATTAGTAACCATTTCATTTGATAGCTAAAAATTTGTCTCTAAACTACCTTTCTCTTGTAGTGTTAGTTAGTTATGCATGGTAAACCTACTATTTATAGACGTCTTGAATAATATCATTATGAGTTCCTTGTTTATCTTATGTTTCAAGTGAGAGTTGTAGTAGGATTTGGTAACCATTTTGCTATTGAGATTTCTATTATACTTAACTTTTTGTTCTTCACAGTACCTTTAGTTTTGAACATACTTTCCTTATTCGAACAATACTATTTTAAGCTTGTAACAACAAAAGGTTGGTATGCTATGTCAAAGCCTTTATCAGAATGCATGAGTCAACACTCTAACGGTTTCGTAAACTGGTACGATAAAATTGAGTATTATGTTCTTGTTATGAGAACACCATCCAAAACTCATGAAAATAAGTTGATATGATGACATAGTATAGTTTGATCCTTGTAGAGAGATGATCTTGTAGATTTTTTTATGAACATATTTAGAGGCGTATATATTAGTTCACCAAAATCAAACATTACTTTTTATGATCAAAACCATGGGTCATCTTGATTTTCTTTTTTTATGAAGACTAGACTATCATAGTATAAATGATTGAGATAAGATATTAGATCATATTTTTCTATGATTATATCATCTAGCTTTAACATGAACGTTCTTGCAATATAAAATGTCCATTGAGCTGCCCGAGTTCATTAGGGTATTCATCACCTCAAAGTTGGTCACTTCAATTATGATCACTAAAGGGTCATCTTGCTCAAATTCAATGGCTTGAAAGTCGATATTGGTGAAAGTAATCAGTTACATGTTTTTGTTGATATTGACAGTCATTGATTGGACAATGAAGTGTCTTTAGTGTGTCTATCTATAGGTTTTCCCATCCATGAAACTTCCTATTATAGTGTTGATAACATTGTGTATGGGTGGATCACATCCTCTATTTGTGTCTTCCTCTATTAGTTGGGAAGATCTTTACTCTTATCATATCTTTTGTGTACATTTTCTCTCTTTGGATGACAACCTTTGTCCTTATCATATCTTCTTATGAAATGAAACAAATTGATGGCTTGCATAGGTTTCTCAATCTTGTCTTCAAAGGTTGTGCACTCTTTAGTGACATGCCCATAATTTCAAAGACAGCGACAATGTTTACTATGGTCTGCATTTAAGGGTGTGAGTGTTGAGACCTAAACAATCTAAGACCCTATAAATGGTTTATATCTCTCTAAACGTCTGATGACATGTAAACCTTATGTAAAGGTTTTGATGATAACCAAACATTCTAAGTATTTCTATATATTTATGAGTGATTGTTAATCATCTGAACATTTTATCAAGTGTTTTATATAGTTGCAGATAATATAAGAAGACCATGTTAGACAATATAATGTAATCTATGTTTTTCTTTAAATATGGATACAATCTTTAATCAATTGAAATTGAAATGTTTAAAAGATATTTTACATTTTAAAATATATTCGCTTTTCAAACTCGTCTCATAAAATCACAAATGACCAATGATATAAAAACAATTTTATAAGGAAATAAAAGAACTTGATTTATTAAAATATATTTGAAATTAAATGGTAAATATTTCAAGCATTTGAATTATTTCCTTTCTTAGTTTAAATGAAAAAATAAAAAATTAAGATCAAGTTTTCTTTTAAATTGTTTATAGCAATAAAGATGAATGGATGCAAAGAATATTTTTGCACGGGATCATGTCTTGTTGCTTAGAGCATCAATGACCTTTTTCATGATTTATATAAGATTATCAAAGACGAAGAAGAACAACAAATCTACTATAAGCTCTTTTAGTCATTTTTGCTTTCAGAAAGATATAGAGTTATAAGAGTTCTCATAGTTCTATCAACTTTTAAACGTCCATCTTTGGGTTGTGAGCAAACAATTGTAAATTCTTCACTTGTAAAGTTATACACTTGTACTCTCTTTGAGAGTATTTTCCTTATTTTTTCTAGAGTTCTCAGTTTCAAGGCGAGATTGAGAAAGATAACCTTGAGAGGTTGGTGTACTTGTTGTAACCTAAAGAGGCTAGTATACTCCGTGTAATTAGTATAATCTCTTGAGAAGTTTGCTTGAGGAGATTGGATGTAGCCTAGGTTTTGGGTAAACCAATAAAAATCTTTGTGTTATTCTTTCTCTACTGTTACTAAGAAGTCTTGCTTGTTTAACTAGACGAACTTTAGAAGGTCTGTTGTTTTTCCACTACAAATAGTCTTAAGACTTCATTCAACTCCCACCCCCTTTTGGAGCCAATTGTCCCTATAGTGAGTACTTTCTTAAAGGGGCGTGATTAACTTGGCATTAGAGGCTTCCTCTAGAATCCTTGCTCTCTTTGTGTTGAGGAGGTGTAATGGATAAAGTGGGATCCATGTGTATCCCTGGTTTTGCAGTGCTTGAGGCCTTTTGGAAACTTCTTCATCATACATTTTCTTCTTTGGGGTGATTAAGCTCTAACTTCATTATGAAAATCCTTTGACTCTTCTATCTACAAAAAGTTTGTCGCCCTACATCTCAACTTATCTAAGTCTACAGTAACTTTTAGGTCAAACTGTTTGTAAATGGTCTAAGTTTGAATGTCATTACCGAGTGATACCATGCTACTTTTGAGTTTAGGTTTTGAATTTCAATGTGACCTTGTTTAATGTCTTATGAAGGCGGATTCTAACTTATCTTATATTGACTATTGTGATACGCATCAAGTTGTATGGTCAGTTAGTTGTAAGTTGTGTGTCGAACATGTCGAAACAATCAATCAAGTGAATTGGTAAGCGGGTAAACCAACTTAAGGATGCTCCTTTAAGTGAAGTTCGAAGTACATGGTAAAAGATTGTGTCATCTATTGCGTAGAGGTTGATTTGGGTGACTTACACTAATGTGACCATTGGGATTAACGTTGTCATGGTATCTATCTATAGTGAGGCTCTTCCAACTTGATGAGAGTGGAGTTTCAATGATGTCATCTACAAAAAGGTGTCAGAATGATGTTGTGACACCTATGAAGATATGGTACTATGTTTCAAGCTTTTGGCTATTATTAGCTATGTGTCCTTTGACATTTGTGATAAAAGATGTGAAAAACTTGGGGCCTCTCAAACTTTTTTACTATGCTCAAGACTTGGCTGATATGGTGTGTTTTGGCTTTCCTCCAGCTCCTTCTACATCTAAGCATTCTCGATGCATAAAAGTTCTATCTCTACAACATTCCTTCTTTAGAGGTTTTTCAAGTTTCTTTCAAAGTTCAACCAAAAAAGTAGTTTCACTAATACAATTTTTTTTGTTGAAAAATAAGATGGCCAATGTTCAAGAGGGGGCGTGAATTGAACAATTTATACTTTTTGAAAACTTGAAAGTTTAAATGAGAGCTTTTATGAAACTATGATTACAATGAGAGAGCTACACAAAAACAACATGTTAATTTCACAAACAGCAGGTTGAAAATCTATTAAGTGTATAAACTGTGTGAAAAACAATTTGTTAAAAATCAACTGGTTAAAATTTTTCTGGTAGTCCTGTAAACACATTTTTAACAGGTTGAATTTAAAAGCAATCTGTTGAAAATCCTTTCCAGCACTTAGTTAATTTTCAACCAATATCGGAATTTTATCACGTTAAAAGCAGATTTCAACAAGTTGAAATCACAATATTGAAGCAATTTTTATAAGCCATATTTGATTAAAATGAATTTTGCAAAAATCAAAAACACCTCAGATCAATAGGCACAAGCAATGTTCAATCAAATTAGTGTACTGAGCAACTCTCACTATATTATAGAAAGTGAATATCCAATACAAATTTGTTAAGATGCAATATAGCTTGGAAAACTCAACACAATTAAGAATTTCAATTTAAATTCCAGTGACAGTAATCAGCCCAAAAAAATTGTTACAACAATATCAAACTACAACAAATCAATTTTGAATTTCCAGCAGTAAAATCAGTATTATAATAGATCTAATTACCCAATTACAAATCAAGCAACTGAAATGTGTGATCACTGAATTAATTCTTTAATCCTAGACATAGATTTCAATCCAAGGAATTATCAAAATTTAGAAAAACCAGTTTAATAGTATCAAACTGCAGTGCACCAAATCTGTATACAAGTTACAATCCAAAAACAGATCCAATGAGCTCAAAAACACAAAACAATATAGCTAATAAGCCAAGATTAATAAGCTGCAATAAGGTACAGATTTTCAACACCTTAAAATTGAGTTTAGCCAATTAAAAACACAACCAAACTAAGTATTTAGAATTTGTCCAAAATTCAACAGGTTGTTCTTCAGTTTTAACATGTTGTTCCTGGTAGCAGAATTGAAATCGACACAAATGCAGTACGAAAATTAAAAAGATAAGGGAACAAGAAGATCACACAGTTGTTTTTATATTGGTTCACCCAACCACTTGGGCTACGTCTAGTCTCTTGCAATCCTTGCAAGGATTTTCACTAATTCAACAAATGTTTACAATCAAATCACTCTGAAGACCCCTTCTTGAACCCTACAAGAACGTCTTCTACCCCCTTGTGCAGCCTCTACCGCACAATATGCACACTCATAGTGAAAATGCAGTACACCACTGCAAATTTGAATGCAAACAACACAATACAACAATTCAATTACAAGTTTTCCTCAATTTCAATGCTTAAACACACCTATTAAGCACTACCCAACCAAGAAATTAATCAAGAGCACAATACAATATGAAAATTCACGTATGCAGCAGCTAATCACAACAAAAGACACCAAGGAAGAACACTTATCTTCACAAGAATGCAGTTGCCACACCAAATCAATCAATCCCAAGCTTTGCTCTTCTTCAAATGTGAGAAATCATGATGAGTTTTGAAAACAATGTGATTCATTCTCACAGTGGGTTTTCTCTCCATGAAACTCTCTTTAAATCTTTTGAAAATCAGTGAAAACCTAATTCAAATTGAAGAAGTATCCCAAAACGCGTGTTGTTGGGCTTTAAAAACGCGCAAAATTGTCAAAAATTTAACAGGTTGATTTTGAAATTTAATATGTTAAATTTTGGTCTGGAGCACTTATTTTTCTAAAACATTTTTTAAAATGATATTTTCACTTAAATTTGAGTAAGAGCAACAATTGATAGATTGACACTTACTAATGTATGAGAGACCTAATCCAAGTAAGAACTATCCCAAATCAACACTTTTTGGAAGGTCTTCACTAACTCCAACACTTTTGTGTTTTTTTAAGTTATTGTCATTTGTTGTTTATCATATTTCGAGTGGATAGCATGTGATGTTTTTGAAAAATTTTACACAGTTCTATAATAGATATTAAATGTTCTTTATAAGAACCGATATGACTTTCGAAAGACCTAAATGTTCTTTTTCTTTTTTATTTATTTGAATATATTCTTTTATTAATGTTTGAATTTGAATGTGAATATACGTATAAAAGTACTCTCCCAAATAAATAAGATAATAAATATATAATATTATTTTTTATATTATTTAGTAAACTTTATAGAATATCCAATTTATCTTTATTTAATTATCTCATTAGTAAGTGAATTATTTATTATTATGTAATTGAAAAATATTAAAGCATTCTGTATATATTAGATAGATATCTCATATCACTTTCGGTACATATATATTGTCAATACATTGTACGACAAAAAAGAACCTAGTCATTGTGTACATTTTTAGGATTACAAATACGAAAAATATATCAATTTAGAAACAACTAATATTTATTTCTCCGTCGTCATTTTCACATATTAACGTAGAGACGTTGTTGAAAGATATAAAGACTCATGACAAAACATTGGGTGCTCATAATTGAAGGTGCGTCCAATTTATTTATTGACCTTTGCATTGCCATTTCTGGGGTTAAGAAAGGATTAGCTTTTCCTGGATGATGGTTTTGTGAGGGTAGTGTCTAAATAGTAACCCGTAATTAACAAAAAAAAAACAGTTGGATTTTTCCTTTAGAAAGTGATTTAATATCTGATAAGTGGGGGCAATGCCTAAAATAATAAATACAGTGACAAATTGATGGACAATGACATGTCTCATTCACCTTTCTTCTAAAACTATATAGTCCAATCTTTGTTCCTATATATATATATATATATATATATAT
>Ga0209489_101775_pt1 | contig 44326 bp, 26 predicted proteins | sample SiratrowhiteBW_FD_187527 | JGI IMG/M metagenome (GOLD analysis project Ga0209489, IMG submission 187527) | Root nodule microbial communities of legume samples collected from California, USA - Siratro white BW (SPAdes) (version 2) | ecosystem: Host-associated > Plants > Roots > Nodule | place... | reverse complement strand
TTTTAAACATTTACTTATATATATATATATATATATATATATATATATATATCCAATCTTAATGTGCTAATGATACATAGTTGCTTCTATCAGAGGAATGGCTGTTAAAGATTCTAGTTCTCGACACGGCCTTCGACTTGTGATTGAGGATTACCCATACGCTGTTGACGGGCTTGAGATTTGGATTGCCATAAAGGACTGGGTTCAGGAATATTGCTCCTTTTACTACAAGGAAGATGACACAGTTAAGAAAGATCCAGAACTACAATCTTGGTGGAAGGAGTTAAGAGAGGAGGGTCACGGTGACAAGAAAAACGAGCCTTGGTGGCCAAAGATGCATACTCGTGAAGACCTCGTAGAAGTGTGCACTATCGTTATATGGGTTGCTTCAGCCCTGCATGCATCCACCAACTTTGGGCAATACCCTTATGCAGGTTTCCTTCCAAACCGTCCAACCATAAGCCGAAGATTCATGCCTGAGGAAGGAACTCCAGAATATGATGAACTTGTGAAGAACCCTGAGAAGGCTTTTCTGAAAACAATCACAGCACAGTTGCAGACCCTTATAGGCATTTCACTCATAGAAATATTGTCCAAGCACTCTTCTGATGAGGTGTACCTTGGACAGAGAGACACTCCTAACTGGACTTCCGATGTGGGACCATTGGAAGCTTTTGAGAGGTTTGGAAAAAGGCTGGGTGAAATTGAGGAAAGGATTGTGACAATGAACAATGATGGGAAACACAAAAACCGAGTTGGACCAGTTAACATGCCATACACTTTACTTTATCCTAGCAGCAAAACTGGACTCACTGGCATGGGAATTCCCAACAGCGTCGCAATATAAAAGGGCTTGCATGTAGGACCACCATGATGCATATTTTTTCTACCTAAGGATAATTAGCTTTCTGAATCTCCATTATTATTTATTGTTTCTGCATACGGTTTCATTTACTGTTTATATGTATAATGTAAAAATAATTTATTGTGTGGAATGTCAAATGCTTTGAATAAGGTTATCAATCGAGATGAGTCAAAATTTTATCTTTTTATTTTTTTATTTTTAAAAAATTGATTACGCTAAACGGTGACATTGGTAAAAAAAGATGACAAGCATTTCCCAATCAAGTTAAGTAAAATGAAGGAAGTTGATATCTATTACAGAAAAAGTCTAATTAAATAACATAAGGTAAAACATTATACCAGTTACGATATAATTTATTCTCTAGACCTAGTGAAGTCAACTTGTCAGCATAATGGTTTTCCTCAAGAAATATAAGAGAAACTTTAAACTCAATTTCTTGAGATATCTTTATACACTTTCTCCGTCTCCCTCTCAAAGATTACAGAATGAGAATAAGTAAACTAAATACTTGACAAAACAGGGAAGAGTCATCCTCAAACGTCTAAAGTCTTTGTTCCAATCAAACTCAATAGCCAAAATGACTCTCATAACCAGCATATAAAGACTTTTGCACCCCAAAGAAATAGGAGAAACTACCTATATATTCACCCTTGCTAACCGAAAAATACCTACACATGCTCAAAAAATCCAGACACCCTCTAGCAGCACCATTAGTGTTGACTTTCACTCGATTGACACGAGGAAATTCCTAAATAACCGAAATAGGAGATATTTCTTTCCAACAGCGTGGTGATATAAAAAAGTAACTTCAAATAAGAGAAGTCAATAATGTTATTGGACATATGTTTTCTGGAAGAATTACCTGTCATCTCGATAAAACCTTTAGCCGAGCAGATATAAATGTTTTCCTGAAATTTAACATGATTTATCACCAAATAAAGTAACTAATAGTTGTCAGTCTCACAATATTAATTAAGGGACTCTCTGTAAGCATTAAGAAAGATGAGAAAACTCACAAAAAAAACTATTTAGTATATTCCAAATCTAAAAGGTGACAAAGTAATCAAAGAAAAGATGAAAAATATATTCTTCTTATTTTTTACACAAATAACACATAAAACACAAAAAAAACCTCTAATTTAAATATCTTTATTTAGAGATTCCAAAGTAAAAATCTTTAGAGAAGAGATAGAACTAGTCCATGGGTTTACCCGAAGATTAAAATGCTTAAAAAACTTTTTAACCGCTTTCTCGATTTTCTATTAAATTTAAATTTAAATTATAATTGATTAAGACTATATAATTTTAAAATTCAATATATCTGAAACGGGAACATTTAAAATTAAAATTTTAAATAGGATAAATTATAAATGACAAAAATATTGCATACAAAAAAGAATAACATAATTTAATAAGTGAAAAATAACATTAAATATTTGAACCAGATGATAAAATACGACCCAAATTCAGGTACTCCATAATTTCTAAACGCACCCTTATAATTTTTAAAATTGACTTTCACATACCTGTTCTAAATATCTTCCGTCTCTAGAATTTTTAAAACCTAATTTCTAAAGCATAATTTTTGAACGAAATTTTTGAAATATAAATTTTCAGAACCAACTTTTTAGAACATATGAGATATAATCTGAAATAAACTATAAATTTTTTTAATCATAAATACTAACTTTTGGAACGAACATTTCCGAACGATTTTCTCTCTTTTTTTTCCTCTTCAAGAGTGTAACACAATGGAAAATGGTGGCAGCGGAGGGTATTTTAGTCTCCTTACTTAGTATGGGCTGTAATTAGTAATTATCGAAGTGCAGGAAGCAAAACTTCGATTTCGGCCCTTAGAAGGTAGCACTGAAAAGAGCAAAAGAAAAAAAAAAATAAAAATGAGAACTAAGCGTGAGGGAGAAGTTTTAAAGTTAAATTGACTTCTCCTAACTACCTAGCGCCAAAATAAATAGACGAAAGCTTCCACCGTCTTCATTCTCTCGTCACTCTTCTTCCACCGAAGAAACATAAGTGAATGTAAACCATGTCAGATTCACAGTCCAATACTGAGATCTTCACCATGCGGATTGTCTCCATCGACTATTACATGGCGCCGCCAATCCCTGACGCCGATATCTGTTATAGTAGCTTCCACGGTACGAATCCAGCCCTAAGTTTTTTTCACTTTCCAAGAACAATTGAACTCTGTCCGGGTTCATTCCGCGTTTCAAACTTTAAGTGTTCATCTCACTGTGCACTAGTTTACGTTTCATTGTTTCGTTATTTTTTTTACTTAGGTGGAAAGGTGAACGAGGTGCCTGTGATAAGAGTGTATGGTCCTACTCCTGCTGGCCAGAAAACTTGCTTGCACATGCATCGAGTAAGATCACACGTGAATTTCTTTATCTTTTAAACCATATTCGGTTTAGAAACTATGCATTACTCGTTATGGTTCATATTTACTTCCCTGTTTTCCTCATCGAGTTTAATTTCAAGTCATAGCTTTTTTTTTTTTACCATAAATGCAATACAAACAGTTTAACTATTTTGTAATAAGCGAAATCTTTCATATGGAACTGTTGTTGCACTTAAATTGTTTTTTGTCATTATTCATCGTAGGCTTTACCCTATTTGTATGTGCCGTGTTCAGATATACCACTTCAACTGGACCAAGGTAATAGCAAATCACATTGACCGGTATCTTTTTTTTGTCTGTATCAAGCGTCGTTTGTATCTTCATATTTATATTTGATATGCGGATTAAATTTTTCTGGTTGTTGCACAGGTGATGCATTCACCTATAAGGTAGCTGCTTCTCTTGAGAAAGCCTTAAAGGTATCCTTGCACGAGTTAGAAAGTGTTTAGTAGCCTCTATTTCACTTTTTTGTGTGTTTATGCTTAATATATACAGTTTCTTATATTAAAGAATAAAGATGTGACATTTGGTTGCAACTTCTACAGCTTAAAGGCAGTGCTGGTTCGACGAGACAACATGTACATGGATGCAGCATTGTACGAGCAAGGAAATTTTATGGCCATCATTCACTTGAGGAGTTATTTGTAAAGATATACTTGTATCCACTATCCTGATATTTTGTACACATTTTTTATTTGTAATATGTTTTCACATGCATAGTTGCACGTCATGCATATATACCACTCGTATCTACAAGCTAAGATGATGGCATGCTTAAATCATGAAAACCTTCTTACCCAAAATAAAAGTTAGCCTTGACTGGTGCTCAAGATATTATCCTCAAGATGTTTCCCGTGCAGCTAGTCTTCTCTTGGTACAATTTCTGGACATTTCTTATAAGTTTGATGCTTGTTTCAAAATGTCCAATTTTTTGTTCACAAGTGGGAAGTATTTATTGAATTTAGTACAGCTTAATTTGATGTTACAAAGAATAAGCTTTCATCTTGACATTTTCTTTTTCAGGCTGGTGCTGTTCTTGATAAAAGTTTACAGCCATATGAATCACATATTCCCTTTATTCTTCAGTTTCTGGTATGTACATTCGTATGATTTATTGTATCTGAAAGTTTAAGTGAAACAAAAAATTATATGATGGTTTTCTGATTAAACTAGCCACCGTCCTTGCATAACATCATACAAAACCGAAAATTTTTATGTATCTGGCTGCATTGATCTGCTGAAATTAATCAGTATAATTTTATGTTTTTCCATTTCTTATTATTTATATGGTTTGGATTTACTTGGTTGGGTTTGGAACATCCAGCTGCTGTCATGTGCTTATGTTATTTGTTATTTGTGCTGCATTTATTGTCTTATGATTTACTCATTTCCATTTTTACATTTTGATAACTAATTGGTTAATGGTTTGTGTGAAGTGACATTTGATATTTGTTGTACATACATAGGGGGTTATTTGGATAAAAATATTCTAATATCTCCATAGTAATTAGGAAAAAAGTATCCTTAAGATCTTCACGTTCATTCCATCAGATTTTATTGACTTTTTTTAAGAGAATGTGACTGTTACAATAGAGTAGTTGAGAATGTAATTGGCATGATTGTTATTAATAATATATTTATTTATTCCCTTTCATTATTAGGTTCAATTGGTTTATTGACATTTCCTTTGGGCTACTTATGTGAACAAATAAACTGAATGTATATCTCCATGAATGTTCTGTACATGATTGCCTTTAGCCCAAATGCAAAATTGCGCAACACACTTTTGCCTAGTTTTTTCTTATGTTTGTAAATTATACACTTTGTTTTGTTGTGTTAGGTTGATTACAACTTATATGGCATGGGTCAATTGCACCTATCAAAGATGAAATTCCGCCACCCCATACCTGACACTTGCAAGAAATTAAATATTGACGACCAGCATACAAAGGTATGTTGACTTTCACATTTTTTGTTTTCAAAGTCCCTCTAAATTCCCTGTATTGTTTAACTAACAAACTGTTATCTTTTTCAATGATATATATGTCCCTTATTTATATTTGATGCTGTAATATTTTGATTAGGCAGATCCACTTGCTGATGCATGTTTAGAGTCAAAATTGTGGGTGTCTTCCCTGATTCCATCTGAGTGGATATGGTTACCCCCAAGCAAATCCAGTGCTTCTTCAAAAGATGAGGCTCACTGTCCTAAACGCCAAAGCATCTGTGAGCTTGAAGGAGATACTTCCGTGGATGGTTTGTCTGGTTTCATGGCCATTCTGACACAAACACAAATGTGCATGCACACATATATACTTAAATATGTAATGGTGTCTTCTGCTACTGTTGTTTTCCTTATGAAAACATATCTGTTGTGGCAGAGATTCTTAATCAGCAGTTTAAAATGTATTCATCTCTCTCACAAACATGCTCAGATGTTAACATGGTTCAGTCACTTGTACCAATATGGGAGGTAGCTTATCATGATTGATCTTTCTGTATCTCTATTTTGCATGTTATTTGTTTGGGTTTTATCTAAATTAATTTCCTTAATTGTTTCAGGAACAACAGAAACGGACTGAGATTCATGAGGCTACCATGCCTTCTGATCCTGGCAAACCACTTCCAGAAGATGTTATGAAACTCTTCTCTGTTGGTCTTGACTTTGAGGAAAAATTTATTGAATTATGCAGTGAAGCTGGAACCTCTTTATTTTGTACTCCTTCTGGGAAGGACTGGAGGTTATATGAAGCGATTTATTATTACATGATGAAAAATTTATTATATTTTGCTCATGTTGTTAAGCATTAGAACCCTTGAATTGTTGCAGAGAAACAGACATAATAGGCTCAGCATCACCCCCTGCTACATTATGCAAAAATGCCAAATTGCAAAAGGAAGGGACTGACGCCAAACTTGAAATGTTGACTATGGATGAAATTCAGTCAACTGAAATTATTGGATCAATGGACATAAAGGCAATAGCTTTTTCCGTGATTTTTCTTCTATTATGTATAGCAAGATATTTTCATAATGATGCTTACCTTGTTCTTCAACAAAATAATCCTCTTCAGGGGTTGGGTATTGTTAAGGATTTCTTATTTCATAGTCTCTGTGTGTGTTTTCTCTGTATTTTGTATATGTTGCCTACAAAATGACAAAAGTACACTTCGTCATCCCTTTCTTAAAATATATCTTGCTGTGATTAGTTGCTCCAGTTAGGATCCCATGGAAGATCTACTCAGAGGGATTGTTTTATGTTACATCCTCTATCTTTCTGTAAATGCTTGCTTGTAATGACCTACCTTCACTATTTTATATTGCTGATTGTCTACATCTTAATTACTAAATTGTGTAAGGTTTAACTTTTCTGCGGGTGTACATTCACATGCAGTAATATATCTGAACTTTAATCCCAATTATTTCATGCATTGCTTACCCTCATTACAAGAGTTGATAAAGATTATTTAAACTATTTTAAGCAGTAAATATTTTCCCTAGGGTTTTACTCATGGATACATTTTTTCATATTATTTATATTTAAAACTGTATTTGTATATTTTCTCATGAACTATCGTAAATTTCTGAAGAACCTGTTATAGGAATAAGGAAATAAGAACCTGTTGTTTATTGTTTTTCTTGAAAACAGTCCTGCAAGAATATCTGAAGGACTAAATGAAGCCACAGGGATGTTAGAGTTATCATGGCGCCATTCAACCTTTGATTCTCTTTTAAACAATTTGGTCTATCAAAATTTTCTTAGATTTCTATATTTCCTGCTTTTTAGGCTGCTGATAAGGAAGCGAAAAATCTTCTGAAGTGGCTTGCAACTTCTCAAGCTGCAGAGGATATAAACTCTGATGATGAACTTGCTTATGAAACAATCTTGACTCCCTTGTTGCCTTCTGCAACAATTGATAAGGTGCTGGAGGAAGCTAATATGGCTTATGAGAGTGAGTCCCAGAAGGAATGTCAGGATATTCTAGATTCAACTGATGATATGCTTGAGTTGGAGTTACCAAAGGAAAAGCCTTCTCTTTCCTTTGGTCACAATTATCCTATTGTAACTTCATCAAACAGGAAATTACCCCAAGTTGATGGTTCTAATGATGATGAGTTCTCAGGTCAATGCGATGGTTTGGCTGGAACCTCTTCTCTAGCAGAGATAAACAGTGAATTCAAAAGTGCCTCTGAGTACCATGTTCTGCACAGTACTGGCGCGAGTACAGTCAGTAAAGATATAAGGAACAAAAAATGCGGGTCTTTGCCTTTATCCACGATTGATCAGGTCAATAACGATGGAGAACAAGCTACTTTACCTGTGACTCATCCTGTTGAAAGTGATATTGGAGATTATGCTCGCTCAGATCACCTGAACATAAATGAGGTTAGAAATAGTGCTTTTATTATAAGGAACAAGGACAAAAATACTTCAGATTCAAAAGAAGTACACACATCAGTTAACTGTTCTTTGCGGGACTTGATGAGGCGAAAGCGATCTTATCGAGTTGAACAAGCTGAATATGAGCCTGGAACTACTAAAAAGCTTCTTTTAGACAGACATGAGGAACTAAATGCATGCTTTTGGCAAAAACAACTGGATTTAAAAACAATGCAAACTGATGAAGAAGAAATGGAAAACCAAAAGATTTGTGAAGATGAAGTTAGCAATCATGCTAATTTATTTCATGGGAAACTGCTCCTTTCAACTGGAACTGACGCTCCTTTACAAGCTGGTAGGCCAAAAGATGAATGTTTTGGTGAACATGAAATGGAAGGTATAGAAGCAAGTACAGAGTTGAGGAACTGTACAGAAGGAGGTTCTGCTTTAATGAATGATGAACCAGGCCCCCATAAGCCTGAAAAATTATGTTTATTTGATTCCATAGAACAATCTGTGGCTAGCATGGGTGAAAACCTTAAGGTTGGCTCAACTTTTACAAACCATGTAGCTTCTGACGCCTGTATCCAAAGTCCCTTTTTAGACACACGGTTGAGAACAGCTGCTGTTCATGAAGTCAAAGCTCCCGAGCGGAGTCCACAAACTGATTCTTCTGCTTCAACTAGTGTTAAAAGCTCATTCATTATTGATAGTGTGTCTGGTAAATATAATTTTGTGGGTCAAAGTTCTCCCCAAAGCTTATCATTTGTGCAACATGATCAGAGGACGTTTTGTGAGAATTCTGTGAAGAAAAGTGATGCAAATGATGTGCAAGTATTGTTTAGTGAAAAGGTGGATAATCAAAATGTGGGTGAAAATTTGTTGCATGAGATTATTGGCTCTGAACCCACTGACCTAAAGGGTAATCACATGAAAATAACTGAAATGACCACAAGCAAGAACCCTCCGGCTGATAAGAATCTTGAAAGTACAACCTCTAATACCCATTTACATTTGGTTGAAGACAGCCCTGATGAAATGCCAGGTTTTAACTTTATCCTCTTTGATCCAATTTTCCCCTTTTTTTCCTTTGTTTCCATTGTTTCTATTTTTGCTGTATACATTGAATTGGTTTTGGGTTTATGTTTCTCCAAAAGGAATCTTGGTTAATCTGTGATGTAGTCTCATGGCATACCTTGTTAAACAATTGAGCCTATCTCGAGCTAGGTTATGTAATAATATTAAGCCAGCCTTTTCAATATTTTTCTGTGGCACTTAACCTACCATTTCTGGAAGGGCCAGTGTACAGCCCTTACAAAGGACACCGAGGTAGTGCTTTTATGTTGCTCTATTTGTGTAGAAGTCCAACCATTTAAGAAAAAGTTTATAGCAAATATCCTTTCATTGACTTCTTACACTTCATCATTTGGATTGAATACTGATTTATTTGAAATGGCCACATTGTCAATAAATTTGCACTGGTGGATACCTGCTTTTTTGGCATTGTTTTTGCTGGAAGACAAATAGGAAGTAGTATTGTGAATGCTAATATCTGATAGAAACTCATGAGGCTAAGTTCTTGCAAACAATTATTTTAATAATGGACGTCCTACTCTTGTTCGTCTTAATCATATCTACATTTAGAGGCCCACTATCATCTTAATGAATCTTCGTGACTTGATTGACCCACCCTGGAAGTAACTTTTTGTTGGATAGGGAATTTCACAATTTCCAGGATATTCAAATACCTTAAATTTGAGTTGCTTTCCTTTCAAATTGTTTAATTTTTTAAATGTTTTGGTTGGATAAAACAACAATTCGAATTTATTAAATTTTAATTTTTTTTGTTTGGATAAAGTATTTCAATTACCACCAAATATAAAAATTATCACCAAATAGCACTAGGGACGTCAATAAAAAGAAATCACTGGAAACATCAACAAAACATAACCACTACAAACTTCTACTGAAATAATCTGGTCGGCACACACTGAAAAATAGATCCATTGTCATTGGTCGGTAAAACCCTAACAGAGGTAAACTCTGAAGAGCTTTGGCCTACATCGGCAAATAAGTAGTCCCAATAACGTCTAACAAAAAATAACCTCTATTGGTGTCAGATTAGAAAACCCTGACTTACATTGGTAAAAAATGGTCTTATTGGCATCAATATATAAACTTTGGTTGATATCAATTTGAAAATAGTATTTCCAATGTTGGTTGTGAAAACTTTGATTAATGTTGGTCAAGCAAAAAATTTGATTTACATTCTGATCGACGTTGGTTGAGAAATAATTTTACTTGCTGTCAATTGAAAAAATCATGATTGACATCAGTTGAAAAAAAAAAAAAACTATTAATGTTGATAAAGAAATCTTGACAAACATCAAATTAGAAATAATACTAACTTGTATTTAAAAAAAGTAACTTTGACAGATAAAAAAATATGAATGTTGAGTTGACAACACCCAGACTTGGGCAAAGTTGAAGAGAAAATATGGAAATTTTCAAATTTTTACTTTTTAGGTGGAAGTTGAAATTCTCTAATTTTAAATAATCAAATTAATTTTATAAATTCCTAACGTTTTCATTTCTTTTAAAATTCTCTCTTCAGAACACCATATTTTGTCATAAAGCATTTCAAATTCTCTACTAAAGCAAATGACTCTTTAAAAGTTCTCCATCCAAACACACAGACAAAGCATTTTATTGAAATTTCTAGAGTCAATCTTTGTATGTTATGTAGTTGATACCCATGTGGTGGAGGATACTTGGTGATGGTTATTGATTTTAGTTTGTTATGCTTCTAAGTTTTGTGGTCTGATCTTATTGTGTTTTTGATGAAACTTCACATGGGCTTGTATTTATTACTTGAAGGGGATGATCTGGATGTATTTCTTCCGATTTCTGCAAGGAATTCTAAGAAAGGGATGGAAACTTGCAATGAATATGTTACAAATAAAACCTTTACATCTAATGGGACAAAGGTTGCCACCACTCACTATCAAAATGATGGTTCTCACGTGTACCTATTAACACCTAAAATTTTGCCTCCTTCTGTGGATACTGTGCATAGATGGCTACTTTGTAATGAGAAAGGTATCTCCTAAACCATATGCGCATTTCATACCTGATCAGTGATTTGTTTTCACCCATATTACTTGCTCTAGGAAATTCACTAAAGAAAAACGTTGTCTTCATATCCGAAAGGTACTATGTTTTTCTCAATTCAGTTTATAAGTTGATCACTGGCAAAGTGTTGGCTTTCTTTCAGCCAGTTTATTATTGTTAACAAGAGATAGTATAAAGGTCAAGAATGGAGTTCATGTCTTAGTCGGTCATACACTGTTTTTAATTTTAGTAATTAAAGAGCTTGTTTCACAAGCTTTTACAGCTTATGAAAAAAAAAAAATAATGCATACAGCTAATATACAGAACTTAAACAAATAAAAACATTTTTGTACATCTATAACAATTATGACAGGGTAACCTAGATATGGCTATAGTAATCTTCTCTCTTCAGGGCATATTCCTGATCATATACATCAAGAACCAGATGCAGAGAACAAGGATGTACCTAAATGCGCTTCTGAGACTGAACCTCCTCTTAGGCTTAAGCTGCTTGAAGATGCTGATACAGAAAAGAGGCCTCCATGCAATGGAGAAGGACAAATAGAAAGAGTGAAAACACACCCAGATGACTCACAAGATACTTCTCAGACATCAGCCCCGGATGGAAAATCAAGCTTTACCCCTCTAAGTCAAATTGGATTTCGAGACCCTGCAAGTGTTGGCTGTGGACAGCAACTGACATTACTTAGTATAGAGGTATTGGAGATTGTACTTTCTTTTTCTTTTCAAGCTAAGATGTGCATAGCTTCTAAATTTCTTTCACATCTATCAAATTTGCATGTTGGATTCTGAATTGAAGACCTTAGTTTGGGTATTTGGTGTTGAAAACAACTTTTTCCCGTCATTTCCTATGAACCAGATCCTTGATATGACGTTAATAACTCAGCCATCATGTTGAGTTCTTTTGTTACTAGTTATTACTATTATTACTTTATGGTGTTTGTTAACTCAACTTGCTATCTATAGTTGTAGTCAAAAGATTATCCATTAATTTTTTATTATATTGAATTAAAAACCGAAGGATACTAGTCATTACCTGCTTATACTAATACTTTAAGGAGGGATCAAAATCTTTTTTATAGGATTATGGAATATATGACTTTTAGTGCTTGTTATTACAATATAATGTGTTTTTTTTTTTTTTAACTTTTAAGTTTTATTATCTTTGAACTATATTTTTAAATTTTAAATAAGCTTTTGCTGTTTTTTTTTTTTTAAATTAAAATCTTTATAGGATTGTTTCTCACATAGGTATAAGTCTAACTGGCCTTTAACTGGTAGATTCTTGCAGAATCTAGAGGAGACCTTTTACCTGATCCTCAATTTGATGGCATCAACATTATAGCTCTTGGTTTTCAGAACGATAGTGATTCTATTGTTGAAGTTCTAGTTCTTTTACACAGTAAATTTGTACCTTGTCAGAGGTATGGTGATGTCTCTTTGTATACCCATTTTCTTTCTTGATTGGTTTTCTATTGTTGACAAAAGTTTGTATATTCGTATATACTATGAGTCTATATCTCTTACAGGATGATCACATTTAAAAAAAATGTTGTTCTTATTCTTCATTGGTTTGCAGAAATTGTGATGGTCTATCTGGCTCGAAAGTATTGGTCTTCACTGATGAGATGCTATTGTTAAAAGAATTTATAAAGATTGTGTCTTCATCTGACCCAGATATTTTGATGGGTTGGGATATTCAAGGGAGTTCTCTTGGTTTTCTAGCAGAAAGAGCATCGCATCTTGGTTTGGGATTACTTAATAATCTGTCTCGCACTCCTTCTGAGTCTTTGGTTGCTTCTGAAGATATGAAAACTTCTGAAAAAGATATCTTGGAGCTGGATCATGACACGCCTAGTCTAGATTGTTGTGTGCCAGAAAATTCAATAATTGAGGATGAATGGGGACGTACACATGCTAGTGGAGTTCATGTAGGAGGCAGAATTGTCCTTAATGTATGGCGATTGATCCGTGGAGAAGTTAAGTTGAACTTATATTCTGTTGAATCTGTAGCTGAATCTGTATTGAGGAGGAAAGTTCCTTCATTTCACCATAAAGTGCTGACAAAATGGTTTTCAAGTGGTCCTGGACGAGCAAGATATCGGTGTATCAAATATGTTATAGAGAGGGCAAAGCTGAACCTTGAGATATTAAACCAACTTGATATGGTAAGGTAGCATTATAGGCTTATTGTCAAAATAAGGATTTACCGTTTAAGTGCGTGTTATGGCTACAATATTACCAGAATCTAGTCTTATTTGTGTGCATTGAAATTTCAAAAACGTGTTTGCAATTATTTACACATGCTTTTGAAGTTTCTCACAAGTTATTTTAAGCATCTCTCTTTAAATCTAATGAATGATAGAGTAATATATGTGTTCCAAGAGAGAGAAAAGAATGAAACATGGTGAATTTGTTTCTCAAACAAGCTTTTACTTATATAGTCAAATACAGAGAATAACCATTACTACCATTATCATAAATGTACATACAAAATCTTGTGATATTTCAAAATAATTCGAACAAGTTCCTTCATCCACATTGTTCATGCAAGCCCAAGTCTACTTGGATTCCTTAATTAGGTTTGTTCCGCTTTAAGTAGCATTTACATTTTCTTCTTTAATTTATAGGCTTTCCATATTCTTGTTTATTTTTCTTCTGCAGGTGAATCGAACATCTGAACTTGCTCGTGTCTTTGGCATAGAGTTTTTCTCTGTTCTCTCTCGAGGATCACAATACCGTGTTGAATCCATGTTTCTGAGGTTGGCCCATACACAAAATTATCTTGCCATCTCACCTGGAAATCAACAGGTTCTCACAGTTCCCTTATTATTTCCTTTTCATTTGTAGATAACTGATTACGATGTTGAATGTTTGTAATGATATAATAACCAAGCCTAACAAGATTTTATGGAAGTGCTGTCCACACTCCAGTGTATCATGCTCTCTCCTGGTGGGGTCTGGGGAAAGTAAATGTACGCAACCTTACCTTTGCTAGCAGAGTGGCTATTTTTAGAATTTGAAACTGTGACCTCTATTCTATATCACAAGACAACAACCTGACTGTAGCTCCCTAAAGCATAATAAGATTGTATACAGTGACATTAGTCTGGATGTCTTTTCCTTATCTTGACAGTGTTGAGTTAAACTCTGTAACATTTTCAATTGTCCACCGATCCTCCTGACATGATTTCATTTGTCATTTGTAATATATGTTTTTGCAGTATTCAGTTATTTAATGTTTCATACCATTTTTTATTTATTTTATTTCTTTTAGATGATGTTCTTATAACTAAGAAACCCTTATTTGATAAACTGGTGTTCTTTGACACAAGGAAGAAGTAGATCTCGAAACTAAAAAAGAAAAATACAAATTTTAATAAGATGTTCAAACAAAATTTCACTAGCATTTCCTCTCATGCCACAACCAACACTCCCCTCAATACTCTCCCAAGCTTTTCCTTCCCCACTCATACCCAAAAAAAGGACACTTATAATTTAAAGAGGGGAGGAGGGAGGTTCTTCAAATTTATAATTCAGAGCATACCCTGCATGTCTGCTACTAATATTGAATGCAATACGACAACCATGTTGAAACCTGTCATTTTCTCTCCTCATTTTTCTAATTTCTTGTGTTATTTTTATGAGAAAGGAGATTGGGTTTGATAAAGAAAAAAAACTTTAACAATAAAATGTTCTTGGTTGGGTTTTTATTCAGTGCATCACGAGGTTACCAATCCAATCATTTTGTTTAATAAGTTTTTATCTCTATTAACATTTGTTTCACTTATTCACCATTGAAACAGTTTCGAGATGCATTTCTGTTCAATTTATCAAGTTGTCCCTTGTATTTTTTGTTATTCTGATGCTTCCTTTATGGTCTTTTTAATGCTTGCTTTCATCACCTGTACCCAAGGGGTCAATAACTCATTTTTGTCTCATCTAGGTTGCTTCTCAACCTGCTATGGAGTGCCTTCCTCTAGTAATGGAACCAGAATCTGGATTTTATTCAGATCCTGTTGTTGTGCTTGACTTCCAGTCTTTATATCCATCCATGATAATTGCATACAATCTTTGCTTCTGCACTTGTCTGGGTAAAGTTGTGGGATCAAAGGCCAATATACTTGGGGTTAGTCCATTCTCACCGGAGCAGCATGTCCTGCAGGAGTTAAAGGATCAAATCTTGCTCACTCCAAATGGTGTTATGTTTGTACCTTCCAAGGTGATTCACTCAATATCCTTTTCTTTTCTTATTCTCATTTGATATTTTGAAGTGCTGGACTTAATATTAATGGAACTGAATGAATGCCATAGATTTCACAGAACTGTAAATTGTGGGGCTAGTTTCTCATCATCTGACCAGTGTATTCACTCAATCTTTTATTTTTCTGTATAGTAGCCTTGAATCTTGACCCACTGTCTTCCATCTTCTATGTAATTATTTGTGCACACACAGATGAAGGATTCTTGAACTTAATATTAATGGAGCTGAATGAATGACTTATATTTGCAGAACTTTTAATTACTGAAAATTATGTAGATAGTTTTTGTTTAACTGGTCACTGTCCATATCCTAAAGACCGTACACAGCATTTTGTTTCATCATGATTAGTACTAGTTATTGTTTCCGTTTCTCTGTACAACAAACTGTTACGGCAACCTTTTTCTATAACCCAATCGGCATTTATATATTTGTTTGTATCTTTTAGCCACAGAAAATGTTTCATGTATTATTGTAAGTAACTTTCGTGGAAAGGATGAAGTTACATTAATATGTACTGTACTGTGTCATACAGGTTCGAAAAGGTATACTGCCTCGCTTATTGGAAGAAATCTTAACTACTAGAATTATGGTAAAACAAGCAATAAAAAAATTGGCTCCTGCAGAGAAAGTTCTTCAGCGGGTATGGATTTGAATTGGAATTGAATGCTTTTCCATTGTGCCCAGTCTTTTTTGAGTACAAATATCTAGAATCCATGCTCTTTTATCTTTGTTAGATGTAACGGGTTTAGTCCATATTTTTTGTATTTTTCTTATCTATAAATACATAGCCCTGTGTTCATTATATACAAGATATTAATCATATGCCTCCTTTTTTACTTTATTTTCACATGGTATCTAGAGCTAGGTAAAATCCTTTACTTCCTGGTGAACCCACTGTTCACCGGTGATTTTTTTTCTGCTGCATCCGCCATTTGGAACGGCCAAGTGACGACCATGCTGCAAATATCACAACAATCGGAGCTTCAATGCGCTTCTCCACACCGCGTCACCACCCGCGTGGTAGCGTGTCTGAACCCTCTTATTGCTGCAATTACCGACATCAGAATCGCCTTGTCATCCTCGTTCTAGATTTGCCATTGTCATCCTAATTGGAGTTTGTTTGATTTTTTAGGGTTTTTCTTTCTCTTCCAATGTTTTTCTCTCTCCTCTTCCAATGTCATGAACCTTTCCATCCCTTATTTCTTAAAGCTTTTGAATCCACATCCTTTATTTGTAATATTAGTCCTGGTCTTGATAAATTGTCCATAGGTCACACAAATGTGTCTTTTTGAGGTTTGCTAGATCACAAAAGGGATATAATGTTTCACTCCTTCTCTTAACTGCTATTTCATTTCAGTAGATGTCATTTTCACTAAGTATTTCCATTTAAGCCTCCTCCTTCTCCTCTTGCGTTTTCATCTGATGAAGTAAATATCCTAGTTGTCTATGATCCTCTTGTGTCTAGTGCACCTAAAGATTACCCACCTCCACCAACCCTTCAGGTATACAGTCGTTGACAAACTTTCATCGTCCACCAGATGACTCTCTTCTAGTGCCAACTCCTCCATCCCCTCTAGCTGTGCATTGAACCTGAAATTTCCATTGTCATCCGTAAAGGTAGACGCTCTACTTGTAATTTCTCTTCTCATTATACTCAACCATGCCTTTCGTCTATTTCTTCTGTGTCAATTTTAAAATTTGTAGGTGATGCCTTAGCCCACCCTGGTTGGCAGGCCATGCTTGATGAAATAAGTGCTCTTCAGAATAGTGGGACTTAGGAACTTGTTTCTTTACCTTCTGGAAAATCTATTGTGTTGGTCGTAGTGGATTTTTGCTATAAAAATTGTTCTAATGGTACTATTGATCGTCTCAAAGCTTAACTTGTAGCTAAAGGTTACACACTTTTTTTATTTGAACTATGGTGATACTTTTTCTCCAATGGCAAAGATGGCTTGTGTTTGCTTATTCATAGCCACGACTACTCTTCAACGATGGTCTCTCTATCAACTGTGGATGCCAAAAATACTTTTCTTAATAGGGATTTGCAGGAAGAAATTTATATGGAACAACCTCCAAGTTTTGTTGGCCAGGGGAAGTCTTCTGCATTGGTATATTGTGTCTGCAAATCATTATATGACCTCAAACAATTTCCTAAGGTCTGGTTTGGAAAACTTAGCAATGTTATTCAACAATTTGGTATGACTCGTAGTGAGGTAGATCATTCATTTTTGTATCGTTAATCGAGTGTTAGGTGTATCTATCTAGTAGTATATGTTGATGAAATTGTTCTTGCAAGCAATGATCACCATTGCATTTCACAGGTAACGTTCAGACCAAAGATCTTGGCAAACTCAGATATTTCTTGGGGATTGAGCTAGTACAATCCAACAATGGTACTGTTAACTCTCAAAAGAAATATGCATTGGATATTTGAAGGAAATCGGGTTAATGAATTTAAAATCTGTTGACACATTAATGGATCCCAATGCCAAACTCCTATCTAATCGGGGGTAGTCTCTCTCAGATTCTGAGAAATATAGAGGATTGGTTGGAAAATTAAACTATCTTTTACCTGTCACGACATTTCCTTTGCAATCAGTGTGGTGAGTCAATGTTTTGATGCCCCAATGTAGATAATTGGAATGTAGTCTTTTGCATATTGAAGTATATTAAAGGCTCTCCTGGAAAAGATTTTCTATATGGTCACAACAACCATACTGAAGTTGATTGGACAGGATCTCTTTCTGATAGAAAATCCACTTCTGGATATTGTGTCTCTGCTAGTGATAACTTGATCTCTTGGAAGAGCAAGCAACAAAATGTTGTGGCGAGATCTAGTGCAAAAGCAGAATATAAATATATGACCTCAACTACTTGTGATTTTATTTGGCTTATACAATTACTTAAAGAATTGCAATTTAAAGAGGTCACTCAGCTGACACTTATATGTGACTATCAAGCCACTCTTCATATTAACTAAATTCATGTCTTTCATGAAAGGACCAAAAATTGAAATTTTTATTTGAGAAAAGATTGTATCTAGAGACATCAAGACTGAGTTTATTAATTTTAAATAATCAATTAGCATATGATTTCACTAAATTTGTACGGAACTTAGAATTGATTATATTTATAACAAGTTTCGTATATACGATTTTATGCACCAGCTTGAGGGAGAGTATCAAATGTAACTGACTTAGCCCATACTTTTTTTATGTTTCTTATCTACAGATACATAACCCTATGTGTTCATTATACACAAGGGATTGATCTTGTTCCTCTTTTTTTTTACTTTATTTTCACAGTTTTATTTTGTGATATTTATTGCTCATACTGTACAAAAGAAAACACTAAATTATGATTCTTGTAGTCTGGAATCCTCCCATTTTTTTTCAAAAAACAAGAAATTGAGAAATTTTATAAAATATTCTGACCAAATGCATGCTAAATATTTTTACCGTTATCAGTTCATGAATTTACTTATATCTGCTGTGTATGATGTAGGGAATGAATCTTTTATTTGCGTAATTTAAACATTTAAGTAGAATTTACCCAGTAATATATTTATCTTTTCAGATATTTAATGCGAGACAGCTTGCTTTGAAGCTCATAGCGAATGTAACATATGGCTACACTGCTGCTGGATTTAGTGGTCGCATGCCCTGTGCAGAACTTGCAGACAGTATTGTTCAGTGTGGTCGTAGTACACTGGAAAAGGCTATTTCATTTGTAAATCTACATGAAAAGTGGAATGCTAGAGTTATTTATGGAGATACTGATAGGTAACTAAGTACCATGTGTAATTAGAGTAAATTATAATATTGTCTCCTGAGATTTGCCAAAAGCATACCCAGGTCTCTTATGTTGGAAGTTCGCTGATCTTCATTTTCTCCTGAGATTTGCCAAAAGCATACCCAGGTCTCTTATGCTGGAAGTTCACTGATCTTCATATTTTACTTTTAACAAAAAACTACTGTTAGTTTGATTTTAGGGATTGAATTAGAGAGATTGGTTTGGAAGAGAAGTTGGGTTTTAGAAACCTTCAGATCTAAAGTTATATTATTACTGCTAAAAGCTCCCTTTATTCTTAGACAATCCCCTTAAAGTAAAATTAGCAAACAAGTAAGGTTACGATAAAGATATTCTACATAAAAATTACAGAGAATCCCCTTTTGTATAACAAGGTTTTATTGTCATTACATACGCAAAGATGTCTTTTTGCCAATAATTTCATAATTGTGTAGTCGTTTTTTTTATCATAAGTCATTTCTTTGAACTCATTTTATTCCTTATGTATTAAATATTTTCCAACAGCATTTACGTACGGTTGGCTGGGTTGTGTAACAATAGAAAGATAGCCAGTGGCTAATTTTTTATTGTAGTATCACTTCCTTCCTTCGTGATTATTTTTTTTATTGTGTATTAAAAAAAAACTAATAAAATGATTGTATTTTCTGCAGTATGTTTGTTCTCCTTAAAGGACGCACTTTGAAAGAGTCTTTCGAAATTGGGAGTGAGATTGCCTCTGCCATCTCTGCTATGAATCCTAAACCTGTCTCCCTGAAGATGGAGAAAGTTTATCACCCATGTTTCCTTCTGACTAAGAAACGATATGTTGGCTACAGTTATGAAAGTCCTCATCAAACTGAACCTGTTTTTGATGCTAAAGGTATTGAGACAGTTCGCAGGGACACATGTGGTGCAGTTGCAAAGATAATGGAGCAGTCTTTGAGGCTCTTTTTTGAGCAACAGGATTTATTAGAGGTATAAATGCTAGCAGATTACGTCTTTTATGCACCACATTGAAAGTAATAGTTGTCTAAAAATTGTTATAGAGAGAGAAAATGAGAAACATTTTATGAATTCCCTGTATCAATTACACGGCGAAACCTATTATACATAACAGGTCATAAAATGCAAAGACTATAGCTACCCTGATTATTGTGATTACATACTAATATCTCTCTTTTTTTCACAAGTTGAGGCACTCACCCATCTCATTCATCCTACTTGAATTTTATGGGTTACATCTCCCCGTATTTCTTTGTTGTCCTTTTATGCTGGACCCTAGATATTAAGCCTGTTACTTTGTGGCCAAATTTTGTGAGGTGGAGTTTGAATGAGTTGCATTCAATTTTAAATTATTCTAAATTTTTTGCTGCTACATAGTGTGAATCTGGTGCAATTCGTGCTCGTGTATTTGTCCACATTGTTTTCTGCATAATTAGTTGCTTGGATGTTGTATTCACTTATCCTGATTTTATTTTATTTTTTTGTGAAAATATTGTAATGGAAACTGTCTCGGTGGAAAGTCAATATTCTAGATCCTTTGTACAAGCAATGTCTTTGTTAGAAGAAATTATGTAAATAAGCAGTAGAATTCCAATTATTTGTGCTGGATACTTCATCTGTTCTGAAAATTACAATATTGTTTTCATCTGAATTCATGCTTGTTAAAGAAGTGAAAGGAAACAGAGACTTGAAAGGCAGAAAACCCATGTTTGAGGACGCGGGTGATTGGTGTATATAGGTTTAATACATTAAATACAAATAATTAGAGGATATATAGTTTCCTTTAGATCAAATATTTTGTTGCCTATAAACCACTACATAATAAATGTAGAATATTCTATCCTAAATTTCAACAATGCTTGATACTTTTTATTTGCTGCCTGCAGGTGAAGACTTATTTGCAACGTCAGTGGAAGAGGATTCTTTCGGACAAATTCTGCCTTAAAGAATTTATCTTTGCAAAGGAGGTTCGCTTGGGTACCTACAGTGCAAGAATGTCATCACTTCCTCCTGCTGCAATTGTGGCCACTAAGGCAATGATGGTTGACCCTAGGGCAGAACCGCGTTATGCTGAGAGAATACCCTATGTTGTAATCCATGGAGAGCCTGGAGCTCGTTTGGTTGATATGGTTGTGGATCCATTGGAAGTTTTGGCAATTGATTCCCCATTTAGAATAAATGATTTGTATTATATTAATAAACAAATAATACCAGCTTTACAGCGGGTATTTGGGCTTGTCAATGCTGACCTCAACCATTGGTTTGCAGAGATGCCTCGTCCCACTAGGGAAGCTTCTGCAAAGCATAAATTAACTTCAAATTCCCATCGAACCAGAATTGATTATTACTATCTTTCAAAACATTGTGTATTATGTGGTAGGTTGGTCCAGGCATCAGCCCGTTTATGCAATCAATGTTCTGAAAATGAAGTAGCTGCTGCAACAGCAGTAATTAGTAAGACTTCGAAGTTAGAGCAAGAGATGCAACATCTTGTTGCTGTAAGTATATTTGCCTGTTTTTCATCTATTGTTCATTATGTTAAGGATATTCTAGAGATTGTGCAGGTCTAACTCTTTCTCTTAATAATGGGATTGTTTGTTATTTCACTCGTGGGGGGGAAATTTGCTTTAGTATGACAGGCTGTCTTTTACTTAGCTTAGTTTCTAGTTTTGGTTTGCATTTGGCTCTCTGTCGATTTTCCACTTCTGCTATATCGGTTCAGGTTTGTAGAAAGTTTGTGTTATATCAATGAACCACCTTGTTACTTTTTAGTAAATCCCTCAGATTTGATTCTTTGTGATGCTTTTTCATTTTTGCTCTGTTGATGGTTATATTTTTAAAACTCTTGGTAGATATGTCACCATTGTGGAGGCGGGGATATGCTTCTTGAAAGTGCCGTGAAATGCACGTCCATTTCATGCTTGGTGTTCTTTGAGAGGCAGAAGGTTCAGAAAGAACTGCTAACTGCCACCCATGTTGCTGCGGATAAAGACTGGTATCCGAGATGCAGAGTGGAATGGTTCTGAAAGCTTGTTTTGCTTGCTAGTGTAACATTTTCCTGTACAAAATGGTAAAAATATCTCCATTTTGCGATAAGCCAAATCAAATTTGTATAATTTTGTAATGTTGTAATTTATCAGGTGTAAAGTTAAGCTAATCCCCGCGGACGTGCATTCAGCAATGCTGCAATTTTTCTTACAATTTGTTTTCATCAACACATAGGGTGTGTATTCGTGAGATTATGCGCTCTGCATTCTGCACACAATCATAGATTGCGAGTGTTTTTAATATTTTCCCTTAAAAATAACGTTTTGGCTGAAAATTTGGTTCTGAAATATGTTGAAATGTTTCGGCAACCTTTTTAAAAAGATCAGTCTGAAAAAAAAAAAAGGTTTAGATTATTGTTTAAGAATATTTTAGCTAAATATTATCTAGTTTTAAGCTTAGACAAATGTCTCATTAGAACGCTTGCTTAACTTCTATGAATTTTTTAAAATATTAATTAATGCTATAAAATCAAGTATATGGAATTGGACTTTCATATCTACTTTGCTTAAAATGTAATAAAAATGTTTAAGCAGTGATATTTTTTATAGTATCATTTACTTATGGAGTGATGTGCATGATAAAATTATCAGTGTTAGTATTAAATTATTGAATTTGAATGTTAGTGGTTGAGTAGTTATCGATAATTCTTTTTTACGTTATGGGATGTTAAAATTAAATTATCATTAGAAAGAAAATGCTGGACAAAGCTTAAAGGTGTTTTTTCCTTCTACTTCCTTGTTTATAATCAATTGATATTAAAAAAAAACATTACTTGACGCCGTATGTAAAAAAATTAAATTGAGTTATTGTATTACTTAGTTTCGTAATTCTTTTTGTTTATATTTAGTTCTCATAATTCTCCAGTAGTTGAAATTGAAATTGAAACCACCGTTCTAGATTTGATTTAAAAATTTAACAAAAAAAAACAAAAATGCTTTATTTATTTATTTATTTTGTCATCAAAAGGATCTAAAATATTTAAATAGAAATAAGAAAGACATAAATGGGTAAATTTCCAGCTGTATTTGTTTTACTTTACTATATTCTTGTTACTTGAATTTGAGATACAACAGTTAAGTTTTACAATTAAGAAGTTAAAAAAAATATTATAAGTAAATTCTAACGAAATAATTCTAATTGTGTATCCTGAAGTTAATAATAAAAATAGTAATTTCAAAACTCTTGGTCAGAATCAATCATCACACAGAACTTAAGTTAACCAATTAGCAACTAATAACACTATAGCGATTTTTTAGTTTTTTTTTTTTTCTTTTTAACTCGTGCTTCATAGCTTGTTTTTTTTTCTATTGTTTATTTGATTTTTTTATATTTTTACTTCTTATAAATTTAGATAATATGATTAATTATGTATTTGTATGATAATTGAATATATTTTAGATAATTTGAAATATTAGTGCAGTCAAATATATTTAAATATTTACAATAAGGGTTATATATTTAATTTATTTAATTAATCAATAAAATTATTTATATTTAAATGAAATTTTAAAATTTTTGAAGTAATATTACTAAAATATATGTTATCACTGAAATAAGATAAATTGAAATAAAATAAAAAATAAATATTTAAAATATTATTGTTATCTATATGGACAATTTCTAATTTTATTCTCAGAACACTGTTTCGAATTATTTTGAGCTCATAACAACAAAATCTTAATATTATAGAGAAATCATTCATTAAAAGTTATCCAAAATAATTTATTTCTGTAATTAAAATTACCCTTTTTCTTTAATTTTAAGAAGAAATTACAGCACTTGTATGAAAACACGCGTGATAATATATACAGAGAGGGAGGGAGAAAGAGAGGAGTGGAGCAATATGTTGTCTACTCTTGTATAGACAAAATGTAAAATTATTCACATTATACAAGCTCAATGCCAACTATTATTCTTCATATCATAGTATCATGAATAACTATTTTTCTAAGAACAATGAATAGAAATATTATTTCCAGGTAATTAACATTGGTTATTATTTAATATCCTTAATTTTTAACGTCTCAGTCTAAAAAACTATAAGAAAAAACAGGAGGAAATGTAATTCAAGAAATAAAAAGAGAAAATAAAGTTGGAGTTGAGGCTTGGCGCAATCTACACAGTATATTACAAAGTAGTAGGGTTTAAGGTTTGTGACAGTGTCCATGGAGGTTTTAAGCTTGCAGTAGAAAGCATAGTGTCATAATCCCAAACACAACAGTGGTGTGATCTAAGTAATGGCTTATGGTTATGGTGCGTTATCTCTTCTACTAACCAGACGTTCCCTACACCCTAAACCCTTTTTTTCCCACTTTCACCTTCTCACCAAACCTTTCTCCACAACCCCACCAGACCCTAACCCTAATCCCAAACCTTCTTCCCTCTCCGCCCGTCTCAGCTTCGTCTTCGATCAGATCGATGCCATCGAAAAAGAGCGTTCTCAAAAGCACGAAACGCTTCAGCGCATTCGAGCCTGGCGCCAATCCAAGGACGCTCCCCCTCAAGACGACACCCAACCGGACCCACCACTCTCCCTCGCCGATGAAACCCCCCCGGAGCCGCCGCCGAAAAACGAGGTGGAGCTCGTGCACCCGTGGCCCGAGTGGATCCAGTTGATGGAAATGCTCGTGCACCAGAATTACTTCGACCATAGAAGGAGGGACGAGGATAAAATGGTCCACGACTCGGGGTTCAACCCGCCTGAGGTTGCTGAAGGATTTGATTTCACCAAGGATTTCAAGAGCGTTCACATGGCGTGTCTCAATCACGGAAGAGACCGTTTTGATATATTGAGGTTTGTGCAGCCAAGTTTGTTGAAACCGTTTTAGTGATTGAATGGGTTCGGTTATGCAACATAGTGACAATAGTGAATAAATGTTTTACATCGTTAACCAATAAAAACTTGGAAATGACTTTTAAGATAGTTATTGTAAAGGCCAATGATATTGCTATTAAAGGCAATTTCTGATTGATTGACATTTTAAGAACGCCTTATGCTATCAGTGATATTGTAGTTGTTGCTTATGGCTTTGTTTTATTGAGGAATATGTCTATGGGAAGATTCTATGCGCTACAATGATGAAACCTTAGATGATTGATTTCAGGTCCTTGTCGAGGAAGGATATTCAAGTTTTGGTTGGTTATGGATGCCCCACTATGGACAGAAAGGTGGTTTTCTCTGCGAAACTTTTAAGAAAGCATGCTCACCTTGACGAAGGAGATGTAAGTGTTGCACGATTTGTTTGGTGCCAAACATAACTGTTAACTTTTTTAATGGTTGTGTGAATTGTGAATGTGGAAAGTTTCTTTGTTTGAGCTCTTATTCCACTTCACTTGTAAGTGAAGGGAAGTTTTGATTTAGGCCATTCAACGGACACTAGATATTTAAAGTAGTATCCGTGTGCCTGTATTTGTGGTTGGCTGGCAGCAAGAAACCTTTTTTCTCTGCTAGCATTCTTTTTATCCCTCTTCTACTAATGCATCACTTTTTTATTTGCTAGATCCCCTTTACCGTCTCTCTTAGTTGGTGTCATTGTTTAGCAGCGCATTACTCTATTTAAATACATATTATGTATAATTTTGATGAGAAATTCATTGATATCAGGTCTGTAGTTCCTGCAGCTTGAGAAACAATTGTGAAAGGGCATATCTGCTAACAAACAAAGAGGATGAGGCACGGACTCTTGATGTCATGCGGCTCCTGCTCACTTTTGGTTTTGATCCTGTAGATGGTTCAGTCATCAATAAGTCACTTCTTAAGCAGAAGTCTGTGAAAACAGTGGTTCGTAAATTGCTTCATGAGGTTGTCAAGCTGAGTTCAGTTCCCATTGATCCAAATCTCACCCCTCCTGTGATTAGAAAACCACCACCAAAAGTGAAACAACCACCTCCTCCTCCAAAGAGACGAATAGGACGGGATGATGTTGAGATGAAAAAGGGGGACTGGCTGTGTCCTAAGTATGTCCCTTAATCTCTCTGATTTATTTGCTATAACTATAACAGTTTTACCAACTGACCAGTGGCCACTGTCAGTTTCAAGTGAATTTCAATTTGAAAACTTTATTGTTTTAACAAATTTGTTATGCTTGGTACACTCCTTTGAACAGAGTGCCTTTATTTTTGGGCATACCCCTGATAGCTGTCGCTAGTCGATTTTTCTTTTTTTCTTCGTCCTTTGATAATTGAATATATAGGATTAGGCTAGGGAATAAGTTGTGTATGATAAGTCATCATTGGATGGCATCACCATATAGTATTTGATTTTTCCTGATATTGACTTAACATTCTACTGAACACTTTAGGTGTGAATTCATGAATTTTGCAAAGAATACTGCTTGCTTACAGTGTGATGCCAAGCGTCCCAAGAGACAGTTGCTGCCAGGAGAATGGGAGTGTCCTGAGTAAGTTTAAAGTCCTTCAATTTTACCATTAACCTTCACTGTTACTGCTCTTCTGCCCCCTACCTCATTCTCCTTTTTACATGTGCGTGCGTGCTCATGAATAGCTGGCAATTATAATTACGGATGACAAAATTTTGAGGTTACATATTTTGCTGGTAAAATTTGCAATGGATACCTAATGGGTATCCGTAATGCATACTGGTATTTTAATTGTCCACTTGTTAACGGAATGAGTATGGTATCATGGTATCCAACCTTCGGATACTCACTACCCATTGTTGGATATTTTTATATGTATATTTTTTAGAATCAAGTGACCCAAGACAAAGTTATTGGTGAAAAAACATTAACAATTGAAGAATTGATTAAAATTTGATTTTATGGTATTATGTTTTTTTTTATTTATACTTATGGAATTAAATTTATTTTAAAGACATTAATTTTATTTAAGTTTATACTTTGTAGTATAACTTTTTTTAATATATTTTTTTGGAAAGATTAATTTTGTTTTTATTAATATTTAATTATCCAAATTTATTTGGTTTATACTTTAAGGTCTAATTTTTATGAGTTTGTAGTTTAAAGAATTATTTTTAAATAATCTTATTTAAAATAAATAAAAAAAGTCCACAAATATCTATAAATACACACGGGTATAAATCACTAATGGGTAACTTTCATGCGGGTGGTGGGTAGATACTAGGACTTTGTCAGGTTCATCCCTAATTTATAGCGATCGTATCAATAGCTTATGACAGTGTGAAGTACGATGTTGTGATATGATTAATACTAATAGCATGCAGAATTATGTTTACCAAACTTTGTAACGCTGATGTGAGCCCTGAAGCTTCTATTGCTGGAACGTTTTTAGCTTGACTTGTTATTTCTTGTCTGGCAGGTGCAACTTCTTGAATTACAGGAGAAACATGGTATGCTTTCATTGTGAATGTAAGCGCCCAGCTGATGACTTTCTGGAGAATAAAATGCAAGATAGAATACATGGTTCCAAACCCAAGTTAGATAAGATGGGCAGCCGACAAGAGGTTTCCAATGCCTGGAATTTTGACTTTGATGACAATGAATCAGATGGTGCAGATGTAGCTGCTTTTGAGTATGCGGATACTCATGCCATAAATGAAAATTTCTCTTCAGATAATAATACTCAACATGGAAATCATAGGGGGTGGGAAGATAATCTTGAGAAGAACAACAGAGTACGAGGATCCCCTGATGAAGAATATGCTAATCGTGATTTTCATAAACCTGGAATAGGGTTTGATGATTTTGAGGATGAGGATGAGGATGATGTTGATAGTTATGAGCTAGAAACCACTCACAATAGTGGTAGAACAATGGAAACATACAAAAGTAATTTCTCCGAAGATGAAAACTTGTCAGAATCAGAAGATATTGAAGGTAGTGATGAAAAAAAGTACGTAAGTCACAGAACAACTTCTCAAAGAAGTGTACAGTCCCGGTCAATTCGCAAGAATACATCGTTCTCTGGATCTAAGGATGATGAACTTGATTTTGTTTCGAAAGAACAACGGTCCACTCTTTCCAATTTCAAATCTGGGAATGTTTCTGCTGCTGGCAGAAGAAGAAATGGCAGAGGTCCATCTAAGAAATTAAGCTTTGGTTCTGAATCTGAGGGTGACAATGGTGCTGGCTTATACTCCGATGAGGATGATGACATACATGAGGCATATTCATTCAGAAAAAATAAAGGGGACAGATTTAATCCATCCAGACAGAATAACGGGAATAGGCACAATTCTGGGAGAAGAAACTTCACCAAAAACCGGAATTCTGGATTTTCCGGTGGTCGCCGTGAAAATATGTTCAGTGATGATTTTGATGGATCGTCCCAGCAGTCTTATAGAAATGGTAGGGATTCTAAAGGAAATGGCCGTAACAGGAAGAGTTTTGAAGATTTTGATGGTCCATCCCGACGATCATTTGGTGATGGCAGAGGGTCTCGACGAAACAGCCGTGGTGGGTCATCCCGTCAGTCTTTTGGGAATGGTAGAGGGTCTCGAGGAAATGACCGTAATTGGCATAGATTCGAAGACAGGGAAAATGGCACGGGACAGTCAAATAAATATAGAATGGACGAGAAGGATTCTGGGGAATTTAGAAACAGTAGGCGTGTAATTGAAAGATAGCACGCAGCTCCATGAATACTGCTAATTGCAAAGACAAATGTGATACAATAAAAGCCTTAAAGATCAGTCAGTGTTCATGAGATCAGTTGAAACAATGCACAAACTTTCTCCTCCAATTTACCGTACCTAGTCATTTGAAAAATAACAGTTCTTGACTGGGTTACGACTATTGATTTGGCTTCATCAAGTTAACTTGCCATACCAGAAGTGGTTCTCTGCTATGCAGTTACGATACTATGTAAGGATGGTGAATCACTGCCATATCTCTTACATATTTGTCCCATCGATTCCAGTGTCTTCGCGTAATTGTGTGGAATTCTTAAGGCACTCAGCGGCTGTTTCTGTTTCGTTGAACAGAACTTGCAACCAGCACTTCTGTTCCTTCTCAATTTGCACGTTGGAAAGTAGGAACTCTCTGCAACTCAACTATGTTGGGTTTCTAGAAGTACCCTTAATTGGTGGCACTTTTGGTACTGCAGGTTAATATCATCATTTGCAGCCTGCTAGGGGATGGATTTATTTTTCACAACATTCTAGTTTTCAACAAAATTGCCTAGGGTACTCACCACCATACAAGAAAATAAAGAAGAAACTTAAAGAGGACACAAATTTTGAATGAGCGGAGGTCTTCGTTTGTTTCATGTAATACGAATTTTAAGATTTAAGTTGAGTCGTTTGTGACAAGTCATTGCTGTCGATGTTTCTGTGAATAATAATGTATTAGACTGAAATCTGATAGGTAAATAAATAGACAAACATTGATAAAAAAATAATAATAATAAGCTATGACGAAAGAAATGAGACTTCTTTTATTAGATTAATTTTCTCGATAAGTATCGATAACAAATCAAATCATGAAAGTTTGTGGGAGTTTATTCATTTAGGATCCTTCTGAAAGGAAGGGAAGAAATGATAGATAAAAAATAGTAGGAAAGTTGAGTGAAAGTGAGAAATAAGAATGAAAAAAAAAATGTTTAAGAAAAATATGAAATAATCTTATTAATATTAATAATAAAACATTAATACAAGTGTAGCAAACCATAAAAGATGAGTCATGGACAACACAAAAGGATAACAGACATGCAAAAACAAGAAGTTTTTGACAAAGGTTGAAATATGAAAATTGAGGTGCACGTGCGTACTTTTTTGAAATTGTAGAAGTCATGGACAATTCTAAATGTATTTTAACAAATGAAGTGCTTCCAACCACTGTAATGCTTAGAGCTTTTTGTACATATGGGAGAGACACATGATTTCCAGAGCATGTTAGGTTTCAGTTACAGTGTATTTATATATTTGCCCTATAATTTTATGTATATGTAAACCAATCCAAGAGTTGACACAATTTTATGCATTTTCACAATCATTGTTAAAATTTTGATGGGGTGCATGTCACAATTAATGGGGTGCAGGAAGTTTTTGCCGACAAAGTTTGAGATAAAACGGAAAACACTAGGATAGTCTACACAGACCTACTTTTTAAATCCACTAAGGAAATTTTATTTCATATCAAGAGTGATCCTAATTGTAAGACAAATTCTTCTTCCACCCCCATACCCTCTTCCTGCACCCCCATATAATTTTTTTATTCCATGACTGCCCTTCATGAAATTACATAAATACCCTTATCATTTTTTGAAATTGTGAACCGGATGGGGGTGCATCCGATTCTCATTTTAAAAAAAAAATACAAACCGGACGACCTCATCCGGTTCTCAACCCAGAAGATCGAAAAATCCTCAAATTTGCCGTCGACAGCATCCCAAATCTCAAATCAACTACTCTAATCATCAATATCACCTACTAATTGCTAATAAACATCACAAATTGGTTACCTAATGCTTCTATAAAGGATTAATTGAAAGATTTTTCGATCTGCTGGGTTAAGAACCGGATGAGGTCTTCCGGTTTGTATTTTTTTTGAAAATGAGAACCGGATGCACCCCCCATCCGGTTCACAATTTCAAAAAACTGTAAACCGGATGGCCTGGTCATCCGGTTTACAGTTTTTTGAAATTGTGAACCGGATGGGAGGTACATCCGGTTCTCATTTTCAAAAAATACAAACCGAATGGCCTGGTCATCTGGTTGGAAAGGGGAGGGGTTTTATTAAAATAGGGGTATTTATGTAATTTCATGAAGGACAGCTATGGAATAAAAAAATTATGAGGGTGCAGGAAGAGGGTATGGGGGTGGAGGAAGAATTTGTCTAATTGTAAATGCTCCTTTCATTATTAAATTTCTTTGTTTATAAGCTAACAGTGGAAGAAAAAAAAGTACTAGAAAGCCAAGAGTAACTTAATGGTTTAATAATAAGTTTGTTCTTTAATCACAAGGAAATTATACATTCGGGATTGCCTTTTCCTAAAAAAAAGGTACGTCTTGAATTTTTTGCACAGGTAAGTTGTGCCCTAGACTAATAAAGTAGCAAACATCACCATCATCGGGTTGTGGCATTTCCCAGACATGCAAGGATATCTGTTTGCCAATTACAGATTATACAATAAAGACTCGAGATATAATTGAATATCATATTGCTTCATCATCAACCCGTGTACCGTTTGGAGGCGTGAGTCAATTAAGTTTTTTTCTTATGCTGTGGATAATATCATTATAGAGTGAAAGAAAACCTTCATACTAGTGGTGAAAGTCAATCTCTTCCTAAAGTAGAATCTGATTTTACTCATGGTGAATGGCCTGTACAATACGCACCAAACTCAGACTAATGAGAATATTGAATATCTCGGTCTTCCTTCAATACTTTTCCTTCTTCTGCTCAAAGACCAAACATTTTGCTCCTAACCCTAACCGCCACTATCAACACCCTCCAATATTTGAAGTTAAAATATAATTAACATATAAAAAAATACAATATATTAACCGTGTGGAGTAAAAGATAGTTAAGTGTTATGAATTGGAAACGCTCAAATGGAGTTGTGAGCTGAAATGGTATGGAAAAAGAAAACCCTTAAATTACAACGATACAACCAACTCCAACCAAACAGCATGGCATGGTGCTGCATACGGCTATATATTTCATCTTTTCCTAGTCTCTGTTTTTATTTTTCTTTTCACAGTTTCTCCTTCATTTCTATCAGCACTGGACACATGTATTGCAGATGTGCCGGCACACAGGAGAAACGATTTAGTTGAGATTTTTAAAAAAAAGAGAAAAGCGATCCTCAATTTACAGAATTTTCTCTCCAGTTTCTTCTATCCTAAAAAAGCATACGAGGACAACAGCACCAAGGAAGGCTGGGATAGCATCTCAGAAAAGCAGTGCAAATACAAAAAATGAGTCCTTCACATCACAACTAGCCTAACAAGAATCTGAACACATCACTTAAAGAAATAATTCCTTCCACGCGCTTGCTGCCAGCCTCCACAACCACAAGTCTCCTAACCCCTGTAAAGTCAAGCAAGTCGGTGAACCAAGAAACTATTGTCATTTTTTACCCTTTCCCTTATAATAATAATAAAGAAAACAATACCAGGATTAGACAGCCGCTCCATCACTTTGTGTAACGAATCAGACCTCAAACACATGTGACATCTGTGTCCGTTGTAAAACCCATAAGGAGAATTTGCATGTTGTCCCAAAAGCAATGCCTACAACCATGAGTGCAGATATTTAGAGCCGGTTTTGGTAACAAACAAATGTAATATATATCACGCAGTTATCACCTGGTGAATACTAATTTCCTCGAGAGATGTCCGAGCATATGCTTTATCTTTAGCCAATGCAGTAATATCACTGAGAGAAAAATAATAGCCACATTTCATATAGGCTGGAGGAAACCTTCCAATCATACACATGGGACAAAAGGAGGAGAAAAGAAATACTACCTTCTTGAATAAATGTCAAGCAAAGAATCATTGTCATCCACAATCGGTATTGAGCTAACTTCAGCTGCAAAGAGAGAGTAGATTTGCTAAAAACAATGTAAATGTAATTGGGTAAGGTAAAAAAATAAAGAGGGTAACAATAAACCCTGTGTTCATTGCTTTCAATACATATAAAATTTTCTGCTGTATGATAGATGACACAGATTCCACTACACATCTCTCTCTCTAATATTCAAATAGAATACAAAAAACTAGGCAAAAAAATGCTATGCAATTACTCTCACTTTTGCAACGCTATCAATAATGTTAGGATCCAATTGCAAGGTATGGAGTTGAGTCTCACATTCAAAGTATGGGATTCTAGTGTGGGATTTGTAAGCCTTGGAGTCTCCAACTACAACAGCTAGCCTTTGTCATTTTTATTTTTTTTTGGTCAGCAAGCTAGCCTTTGTCGTGTGGTTCTCTCAAGGTTCATATCTAACTACATAATAAATCATGGGAAAAAAAAATCAATTCCCATGGCCTCAGTGAAAGCTATTCCCCAATGTATCCCTCTTTCATATTTTTGGATTTGAGTCCCAAAATATAATATTTGCCAAACAAATGAAAGGTGCCCAATGGGTGCACAAACCTCCCCTTCAATTGTGTTCCATTTGTTAATTGATATACTTATTTTAATTACGGAAAGGTCTTTGAAAGAATACCCTAGAGTAGATTTGAGGTTGGAACCCTTCACGGAAAATTTTTTAGGGAAAAAACCATAACTCAGCAACTAACCAGAACAAACACCTTATTAACTTCACAGAGAAGAATGATCACCTTGAACAAACATTGACAGAGCAGCACCAAGAGAAGCACTTGGTCTCAGCATTGCTAATGGCCGTCCATTTGGTTCCCCAACTTTAGGCATCCATGCACCCAAAGGTATTGAACCCACTTGAAGTTGAAGGATGGGCAAAGAATTCAAGGAGTGCTTAAAATGTCTGCATATACCTGAAAATTTGACTCCATACATCAGTTCCAAGTCCAACTTCCATACCATTTATTTATCTATAGCCAATTGACGAGAAGTTTACATTTCAGTATTCCTGATAGGGACGCAAGATGTAGCAGTTGAGGAAATGAACCATCCTCTGAAGAAGAATGGATGATAGGAATGGTTGACACCTTGTTTTGCAAAATCTTCAAAGCCACATCTTTCAGACATTCATGGGGTCCGGCCTAGCAAAAATATCCAATCATAAAGACTCAGGCTCACCTCCTGCCCTCTTATAGATGGAGGGGAAATCTAGAAACATATTCAGAATGAAGTGCTAGACTAATATGCATTTTCTTCAACATAAAATGTAAAATCATCATCCCATATATCAAAATAAACCTAAAGACTTATATTAAACAAAAAAATGATAAATAGTATAGAACAAAAGTAGAAACAGATAACTGAGAGAAGCAATGAACACCATTAACAAATTCATCCCACTAGATGAAGTTGACTATATGGATCACACAAAACCGTTGGACTTAGTTCAAGACCTAATCATTAGGGATATTATTCAACATGAGATCACTCTTAACAATTTTCTCCATGGTGCTTCCAGGTCTCGCTCTCCCCATTTTCACAAGGGTAAAACACCATGCAATCTACTTTCCTCACCAAGGCTTCTAGATTTAACTTGAAAAGGAGAAAAACTCTCTACAGTATAGTCAACTTTTAGCTTCAGCAAAAAGCTCATCCAAAAACTAAAAACTGGCAGAAAATATCTATTAGTCTGGACAAACTATAAGATCAACGAAATCCCAGAGGTATCAGGACATAATAATATTAAGGAAAAGTCTTAATCTATCAATGTTTTCACATTCACCTCGGTTTTAGGGTAGCCAATGGCCATCCAAACCTTAATGTGTCCCACCCTTGACTTCCACTGAAACCTCGGATTCTAAAAAGATTGCATATCAATACTTAGGTTTCCTAAAGCTAGCTATGAAAAAAAAAAAATCATTGCAGCATCCACCACAACACAAGAAATGGAACTAGAAGTACTTGATAGTATTCCATAATAAAATAGGGAAATTTTCAGTTTAATCATCCTGCTCATAGACTGATAGTGGACCAGACTGGGACATAGCCCAAACTGTCAAAGCCAGGAAAGGAACTCAAGCTAGGCCCAAAAGAAAGATCACTAAGCCCACATGGATGGACAAATTCGTTAATTAGGGCCCATATGTAATTGAATACCATTTCCATCTGCAATTATGAATGTTACAGGTGTAGGCTGTAGATTTTCAGATCATTGAGCATTAGTCTTAATAAGGACTACCCAACTTGTCATAATACATCGATGGTACTTTTCTTTCTCTGTTTAGATTTAACCTAGTATAGCCCTAATTACTCAGCACAGTATCCTTCTATCATAACCACAACAGCATCCACCACATACACCACAAAACAAAAGTCTATTACATACAGATTACAAGCATGACAAGACAAACTTTCAGTTCTAAACTCTAGTATGATTACTCAAATAAGATCTTGTCTCATTTGTTTTTGTTCACAAGTGTATGCATGCAAGAGTATAACACAATCTCAGTTTGGTTCAGTACACAATGATTGGCTTGAAAGCCCAAGCTATGAACTAAATTGTACATTTTTTCTTAAAACCAAACCAAATGAAACTCATGCATCAAGAAGAATATAAATTGAACCAGTGGTATATACCTATATCTAAATGTCTTACAAGATATTCATATTGTCTAGGACTTAATACTCATCAATTATGTTGCAAATACATTCCTGAATATGTCTGCTTACAACCCTGAACATATAAAAAGTTGATAATCTTACACGGTATGACATTGGAATAATAACTTAGAAAACACAGAATTTATCACAACTGCTCATGAGTACTTACATGAACAAATCGCCAGGGATGTGATCCTCCATTACTATCAAGTGTTCTGCGTAGTTGTAATTTTCCCTCTTTCCAGGCTGCTATAGTATGAGTCTCAAGTTGTTCTTGAGTCAAATTTGAACCATGATTTCCAAGCTGAAAAATTATGTTTGGCAAAAAAGTACTGAATTAGAAGAACCATACCTCATGAACTCCATTATAACATCATATATTAGATGCTGAGAAAGTAAGAACAAACGATCATGATGACAACATGAGGGTTCTTAAACCAGGCATTATCTTACATTGGAAGGAATAGAAGATATTTGCCAAAAGACAATTGCACCAACGAGGTTCCATAATGCAAATACTTTCAAGGTTTTTCAAAAAAAAAAATGCCTCTTAAATTATTTTATATAAGCCCAAATTATCTTGTAGCAGTTCAAGCCTAAAATGATGGTACCAAGATTGTTTCAAAATTTTCATCATTTTTTTAACAGTTGCTAAGTTTTTGCTTTAATCAATTTGTGACCAGCTCTTAAGTACCTTAAAATATCAATGTTATAAAATTATGTTTTGTAGGACACAGATCATGACGTTTACCAAAAACTGGCACAGGAGAGTTGCATAAATGTTTTATTCCCCACAAACCTCTTTCAGTATTAGAATGAAGTCCATTGCACTAAGAACTCCAACAAACTGGCTCCTGCAAAAATCCCATAGAGGAGCCATAGATACGCCCTGAAAGCAAATTGCATTCAATTCATACATGGTAAACTCATACGCGTATATGGGCATAACTTCCACAAAAATTGGGCATGCGCCCTCATTTAAGTTAAAAGGAAAAGAGGGGCAGGCACAGTAATAAACGAAATAGAGAAGCGGGGAAAACCTGTTCATAAAGAACATGGAATGCTTGCTTGACAGGTAAATTTATATCCAATGCAATGATCTGCAATTATAATAAACCAATCAAGAAAATTTGTTAAAACAAATTAAATTTCACATTCTTATTGAATAAGGAGGTGGGAATTGAGAAGGTAAAAATATTCAAACCTTCCCTGACTCAGGAAGCAAATCATAGGCAGTATGTGTAGACAGGAATACAGATATACGCTGGCGAGAGACCTCCAGATCAGACACAGGCATCCTGGAATTAGCTTCCTGGTAAATTATGAGGTCATGTCAAGTAGCCTTTTTGTATTCCATACAGTCTAAGACTACAATCATTAAGAACTAAGGTATGAAATCTGATACTATTTGAAGTGACATTCATATGAAGAAAAAATTAAGATATCTAATTATTCAAAGCGAAAAAGAGTAAAAGATCCAAATCTTTTCAGTGTCATTTTTTTTTTTTTTTGTTTAGAATAGTTAAAGGAAGGAAGAAAGAAAATTTAACTACAGAACCATACATTATGAGTGTGTTTGTTATAAGGTTTTACAACTCAAGAAAATTTAACCACAGAGCCATATATTATGAGTGTTTGTTTTAAGATGTACAACTTTATTCTTCGAAATGTAAACACAGGAATTCAATATTCCCATATTTGTAATGAGTTTTAAAGAATTATTCCAGGGTATGTCTCATTCCCAATAAAATAGCAATACCTTGTTTAATTTTTTATTTTTACGCCCAAGGTGAGGAGTGCGAATTATATTCCCATGGAAATACTATTAGTTAGTTTCTGACTCAACTATAGCTTCCACTTGTTTTATTTTTTCTTCTAATAATATGAATTTTTAAAAACATTCCTACAAATGTTAATAAAATCCAATAAAATGCATTTTGAATTTATCCAAGAGCATTCCTGTTTAAAATATTCCCCAGAATGTCATTCCTAGGAATGCAATATTATACCATAAAACAAGCACCACCTAATAAAAAGGGAAAAGGGACAATTAGATAATCTCCTAGGCAAAGTAAAAACAAAGTAACAATAGAACAAGCATCCTGTACTTCTAATGAAAAGACTGCATTAAATATATCATGGGCTAACACCCAAGAGATGCTGGAAAAAGATTCTTCCCATCTTAGATTACACCACCATAAAACCCTCCCATTTTAAGTTATTCCAAAGGCACCTGAAGCTAATCCAAAGAAAGATCCAAAACAATGGAGGGTGTCTGTGAGCCATTCTAATATACAATATGATCAAATCCATCACGTACTTAAGAAAATGGTAGGTCCACGAGCAAGTCAAATAATTCAACAAGAATCACATTTGCCTCTTGGTGACTTTATTTTGCCATGCCACTGTGGTATGGTGAACAACGCAAATAAAGTCACTTTAAAGCAACCAAAAACATCATTATTTCTTCCAAATAACTGATAAATCTCACTCTACACTAAACTCTGTCTTCAGTAATTCATTAAACTGGGATTTTACAGTCATGTGTATAGGACCACATGCCTGCAAGTTTTATCATCACGAAACAAAGGGATGTTAAAAACAGAGCAATAATGCAGAGGAGAATCAACTCCTACAAGCCAGTCCTCTGTCATTCTTGTTGTGTTGTATTGGAAAAAATCCAATTCCGACATAAGTTAGAGATAGTGTCAAAATATAGTATATAAGTAAGACAAACCTCATCTTATAAGTCAATTTTGTAAGATTAAATAAGACCTAAACCATTTTGTAAGATGGTATATAGTGGAGGCAAACCTATTCGGAAAAATCTGAGTCCCACATTTACAAGAGATAGTGTCAAAATTCAGTATATAGTGGAGGCAATCCTCACCCCTTATAAGGCCAGATTTTTATAGGGTTAAGTTAGGTCTAAACCACTTTGTAGATATTGCAAAGAGCAGTCCATCCACACAGGTGTCAAGCTCCGGACTCAATGAGAATACTATCCAAACACAAAAATATAATAACAGCAAAAGGGGGAAAGAAAACTTACCATATTGTCAATCTCCATTTGAGATCTACCAGGTGTTTCATTACTTAAGATGGAAGGTAAGATATCTGGTTCTCTCATTAAATGAATAGTATTCACTACTCCACAGCTTCCACTTACAGATGGCTGCTGCTCATCATGCCGCCACTCACCATCTACATTAAATTTGTACTGCACATGAGTGTAAACAAGATTTTCCCTGTCAGTATAAATCAGTTACTCTTTCCATATTGTGTTTAGAAGTACTTTAATCCTAAAACATCAGAGATATCATATCAACTAGATGGGTTATATTAAACATACTAACAAGTGGTTGTGAAAGGAAAGAAAGTAAAGTACCACAGATAAATCAAATATTAAATTAATATTTACAAATATACAACTTATGGAGCATTTCAAAAAACATGAGATAAACAAATCTGGATTTGCCAAAAAATGCGAGCATATGAGTTCTATTCTATTAAACATTTGTTCCAAGATAAAACAAAACGCAAACCCGACCTGCCAAACTTCTTCAATCTAGCTATCAAAAATTTTATATCTCCCACAATAAGAAAACTAATTCCCAAAAGAGGACGGAAAACAATCATACATATGACAAAACATTTTAGTGATACTAATGAATTGGCAGAACTTATCAAAAAATATCACATTGAATGTTTATGCATGAGTTTGAATAATGATCAAATAGCTCTTCCCTTTTTTTTCCCAAATTACCCCCACCTCCATTCTAGTGGTAACTAATACAGGCAAATTATAACCATTTGGTTTGACAAAACATTTTCTGTTTTTACTTTTAACTAATTTCAAAAATGCCACATTGTTTTCACTTTATTTCCTATTTTTAAAATCTTGTATGAGAAACAATAAAAAAAATTACTGCTTGCTGCTTCCTATAAAAATGGGAAATGAAGCGAGAAACAACATGACATCTTTGTAATTAAATGTGAAAAAAAGAATGTTTTCACAAACCAAACAGCCCCATCAGAATTTTTTTTTCTCATATCATTATATAAATTTATACGGGACGAAGAGTAGAAAATTCAATTATAACAGAAATTGCTCCTTCAAATATACAAGGCTTCATTATGTAGTCAGCTGTTCTGATGTTAAATTAAACAAGAGTAGATAACATATACAGGCTTTCAATTTTAAAAATAGGACATAGCTGCCAGACAAATTGAGATCGTGTAAAATTGATAGGGTGGCAGCTCCAGCAATATGACATGCTTCAAACTCAAGTGTTATACTTGTTGATAGAGGATAGTGTGATTGGCAGTCTAAGTCATAATAAACTTAAAGAGTTAAATGTTCTATTGAATACATTAGTCTAATCTACCATACAATTGATCATCCTTCTTCTGAGAAAACAAGCTTTCATGATTTCCTCCATAGTCAAAATGACACAAATTTTACCCAAAGGTTTTATCATTTATCCAACCACCAATGTTTACTGTTCACTCTTTGCAACAACTCCAACGGGGCAAGACCTACTTCCTTGCCTTCCATGAAGGCCATGCAAACTTTTACCCATCAATTACTGGTACAAACTCCTAAAGAAAGTTTAAAATTATCATGAGGTTCCTTACCAATTACCACAAAATCTAAATTGAAAAACACAACCATGCAAGTTGAAGTTTTAAAGTGATTAATTCACAAGAATTCTTCTTATTTGGTTTCCATTTTTTTTCCAGCAAGATGAGCAAACACAATTTGTCAAGATCATCCCCTCATACTGCTCTTTCAAAGAGAAGCACTTGCTTTTGAACCTAATGACCATCAAGCACATACATACATACAAGTAAACGATGTAAAACTGACAATCATACTGAGGTTTATGTCCTCATGTTTGCCAACCAAATTGAAATAGGCAAAACAACCTGATGAAGCCCAGGCATTAAGTTGCAAACAACTTGAAACACAGCAGGGCACCCCTCCATCGGAGACATAGCTATATGATCTGACCATCTGCGAATACAATACAAGTCAACATTAGTAAATCAATTCCCATTCCTAACATCACAAAAATGATAAACCACAAAAAAATCCCATATTCACATCTACAACACCGAATAACCAAGAAGAAGTATCACAAGGACGAGTGCCGTTGTAACAAACAAGATACCTCGTGAAAGAACCACTCAAAAACACCCTTCTTCCTCCATAAGGCCACACAAAGCGTTGAGGAATCAAAATGGATCCCGAAACTCCACTTCCCTCACATGCCCCATCCGGAACCGGAGCAAACATTTCCCCCAACAAATCCAATACCTAAAATTCAGTGCAACTCTCCAACTTCGAACAACAAAGCCACGAATCTGAACAACCAACGACGGGAATCCTCAGAGCAGAGGACCCCCTCCCCTCAGAAATGGAACATGCAGTGCACCCTCCCAATCAACGCCGCACTCGTGATCGATAATTCACCGCCTGAAAAGAAATCAACAAATTACAGTGACGCCAATTAAAAAAAAAAAAAAAAAAAAAAAAAAAAAAAAAAAAAAAAAAAAAAAAAAAAAAAAAAAAAAAAAAAAAACAAGTATAATCCGAAACACCATTTGAGTTTGAAAAGGTGAGTACAATTTGGTTGCAATCCCTCACATGCAAATGCGCGGAATCAGCAGAAGATGATTTAGGTCAAGAGGAGAGAGAAAGGATTGTGTTTCTGATGCAGCCAGGGAGAAAGATGAAAAAAAGAGAAAGATCCAAAAATGAGAATGGAAGAGGAGGAAGCACTAATTAAATAAATAAATTCATAAATATAAAAATGAAAATAATAAAAATGGCAGGCAGAGAATAAAGGGGAAGAGAAACAGGGACAAAATAAAAATACAGTGTGCAAGGGCCTAATCATGTGATTCAGATTTCATTTCAACACCATCTAATAATCAAATCACTGCAACTGTAAAATATTTATTCTATAACTTTTTCATTCATTTCACCAACTCTAAATACCAAGTTACAATGCATTCATACTATTGTTTCATATTGTAGATTATCCTCTGTAATAAAATTATTATTTTGTAACTTGGTTATAAAGAAACATGAGCTACAGAATAAAATAAATTCATTTGTAAAATATACTAAAAACAGTTAAATTGTATATATTGATATAATATTTTAATCACATCATAACTAATAATTTAATCAGTTGTTTATAGACTGCACGAACACCGTTCGTATAAAACTGCAACTGGTACGAATCTCGCAGACTGTGTGAATATTTTTTTTTCATTTTAGTACACTTTAAAAAAAATATATAATAACCAATTTGAAACAAGATAATGAATATGTAAAATTAATTTGAATGCATAAATATAAATATAAAAATTTAAAATTAATTAGAAACTGATAATTAAAAATTAATTATATTTGACATGTGAAATTTTTAAAGCTAAAACTTGAAGGAGAAACTAACATCTTGTGGGTTAAATTCGATAGAACCATGGAGAATTGGTGTCAGAGTTATCTATAATATTTCTTAGACTTAAATTTACTTGTAGTTCTTGAAACTATTTTATTTTTATGATGTATAATTTTGATTTTTAAAAAATTTAAATTGTAAATTTATAATTTAAACCTCCACTTTGATAAATATTTTAATCTTCCAAATGTATGAATATAAAGCTTAAACTATAGAAAGAGAGGATATAAACTTATTTTTTATTTTATGGGAACTATAATGTATGACACAATGTTAAATTTACTCAATTTATAATATTTATTAGATGGTGATAAAATATAAGAAAGTAGAAAAATAAATAAAGGGATAACATTATACTAAAAGAAAATAAAAGAGAGATGAGTTGAGAAAAACATATGATTTTATTTATTGATAATGATTATTTATTGGCTTTAACTTTTTTTAATTATTTATTATTATTTTTATTCAATAATGGTGTCCTATAATCAATCATGAGCCATTCATAATTAATAATTAATTATGTTATTTTTTTTAACATTTTTTAAAATATTTGAAACATAATTGATTATACAAATATAATGAATTATATTATAGTCACTCTTCATATTTTTAGCGTCCTTATTCTAAGTGTGGTAAGTGCATTTTCCATATAACAAATCACAGTTGTATGTATATTTTTTACATCAATTATATCTCATAAACAATGCAGAAACTAACTAACATGATCGTCTTTATGTTAATATCATTTATATAACAAAAATTTATATTATTGTTTATTTTTTACATTAGTTGCAACCAATGTGAAAATTCAATCATTTTCTTTATCAGTGAAATCTATATAATATCTATAATTAATACATAATGTATACAATAATTTATAAAATAAAGTATTTTCTCTCCAATTGTGAAAATTAGATTAGCCACATTTTATTCAATCTTCTACTTATTTTATTATGTTATACACATTGGTATACCATTGTATTGTCATTAAACTATCATTATCTCCATTATCACATTGTTGTTACATAATCCTTAATCTGTTTTTCTTTAATTGTTTTTGCTTTATGTTGACTGTTGTGAGTTTAATATATTTTGTGTTATCCGATGAATATTTTGTCTGTTGTTTTAATTATCAATGCTACAAAATTCTCCCTATTTCTTTGTTGAATTTATTTATTTTAGTTAATTTTGGTATTCTTCTTAGTGTAAGAATTTCTTTTGGAATTTTACTTTGTCATTCATCCTCTTTACACGTAAAAGTACAAAGGGTTGATGTTGTAGTCATTGTCAGCAAAAAAAAGGACGAAGAAAAAAAAAAGTAGCCAACATTTGTGAATATTCTTATTTTATTATTTTAGTAGATTCAAAAATCATATAATGTTAGCTAGAACAACAAATGTAAAATTGTTTAATCCTTTTAACTCTGTATAACAATAAGAAAAAAAAAAATAATTCTTTAAGACTTAGACAACCTCAAAGATAAAAGCCCTTCATGTTCTATATGAATTTCATATATCATGAAATGTTCTATCCATTAAGTACAGTTTGACAATTAATCAAAATTTTGGATAAGCACCACAATCATTTATGGTTTAAATTAATTTTTCTTCCAAAGTAGTAATGATAAAAATCTAGACAAACTCAAAATAAATAATATCATGTAATTATTAATTTTTCAACATGAATTTCTCTGTTGTACTTGATTAGATTGTACCTATATGTTGAACACGTAGTTTTCAATGTTGCATGTATATTTCAGAAAGACATAACATATCAAACAGAATTTTCAATTTGTTCCCTTCAACTATTCAAAGATTTTGGTCTGTCCTATGTCACGTGTTTCATCCTCATTCAAAAAGGTCCCATTAAGGATGTTTTAAACTAATCTCACACAATTAAATCGGTTAAAAGTAGTATAATTACAATTAAAAAATCATGTTATATTGGAAGTATTGTTGAATATTTTCAAGTGAAAAAAGCAATAACTTTAAGTCATATTCAAATATCTTCTTTCATCTCGGACATATTATATCTATAGAGATTTTTCTTGTAAAATTAATTGAAGTACTATCATAAAAATGAGTTCAAATATTTAAGGATTGAATTATAGCTGAAATGCTTAAAAATTCCAGTAAGAAAGTTATGATTTTCTTTCCTCTCATTGGACCATTACAAAGATGGTTTTTTTTTTTTTTTTCAGTGATAATTTTGAACCTATAAAAGGGTATATAGTTTGTCATACTATTAATTAAAATTTTTTCAAATGATTATTTTGCATGCTGTTTGTTCTGTGTAATCGATAAGCAACGACATTTATTTCAGAAAGTGACATTTGATTTGCTTAATTTGATGGATATTGTTAAGCTCCGTTCATGGTATTGATTTTTATGAAAAAGGTTGGTGAGTCCTGTAAGTTATTTATAGATTGGTGCATGAATCTGCTTTCATGACGTAATTCTTGACGTTTCTTGTTTTCTCGACTTTGCATGAGAGTTAGAATATTCCTAATACGTTGATTAATTTAATTACTTTTGCTTGAAAATAATAGAAAATAAAAAATAGAGCCTCATATATAAAAGATATGTTAATCTTTTTAGAAAAAATATATTATTAATTTATGTTACAAATTTAACTTCTCTATATATTGATACATATTAATATTTAGATGAATTTTAATTTAAAGTGTAAATATATTTTACTGAAATTTTCTATTTATATTAATTCACAAAGTATATATATATATATATATATATATATATATATATATATATATATATATATATATATATATATATATATATATA